>Ga0257122_1000339_pt1 | contig 44933 bp, 29 predicted proteins | sample SI106_120metaG_FD_190146 | JGI IMG/M metagenome (GOLD analysis project Ga0257122, IMG submission 190146) | Marine microbial communities from Saanich Inlet, British Columbia, Canada - SI106_120 | ecosystem: Environmental > Aquatic > Marine > Inlet | place: Canada: British Columbia | collected... | reverse complement strand
TCACAGTGACTGTGCTGGCAACACCCTCCTGGTTTTGAATTTCGAGCTCATATAGACCAATGAGTAAATTCCTTGGCACTGTTAGGTGCAAGGTGTCATAGGTAGGATTCTGGGTCAGGTCCAGGTCTCTTTGCACACCGCTCTCCACATGAGTCAGGCGGGCAAAAGTGCTTGAAACAGGGGTTCCCCGAACCCCCAGGAAGTCGCTGCCGGTCACGACAATTTGCTCGTCGTCAGCATAAAAGACAAAGGCAGGGCTCACAGAAAAAATCGTAGGAGGATTTTCCCGAACCTGGAAAGGAACTTCATAGAGATAGCTTGAGGGATTGGTATTCTCCATGCTCAATTGATAGAAACCAGGTAGTTGCAACGGAGGAATCACAATGGATAAAAGGGACCGCGATGTTACTGAAAACTGTAGCGGTATCTGAGAATGGGGGATACTCATGTTCGCGTTGGACGTACCTGCTAAACCGGTGGAACTGGGTTTAAAAACCACATCCGTGAGACCCAGGAATCCGTCTCCATGCACCAGAACGGTTTTGGTAGTCTCATTGGTGTCCCAGAACCTTGAGAGTGTGGTGATAAGCGGAGGGGGCTCAGAAATTTGAATCAGGTTGGTATCGAGAATGGGATCACCTGGGTTGAAGCCCCTGGAGTTTCGGATCCGAATCCTATAGGTGGAGGGAAACTGGTTTTCAGGAACTGAAAAAGAGAGTAGGTTAATAGGAAGGCTTGGATTCGGCTCAAAGGGCAGAGTAGTGATCAAAGTCGCACCGGCGGAGGGTAGATCAGAGGTAAATAAAGCGACCTGTGTGGTTCCCGTCAAATGATCCCCTGACACGAACACGGTCGTATTCACATTATTAACTACACTGACAGGATTCAGAGTAAAGATGGTGGCCGGAAATAGCTCTGCGCTCTTCAGCTTTTTTTGAAATCGCACGGTGGCAACACTATTGGTAAGCTCAATATCGTAGAATCCGATCTTCTTTAGTAGTTGAGGAAGTGTAACTTCTACAGTACGAGAAGTATGGGTCAAAATTCCGCTACCCTGAAGAGACTGGTTAAAGGAGGGAACTGCATGGGAAATTTCAGCCACAAGACTTCCCTCAGGGAAGATTTCTACTTTCGAGAGTGTGTATAGATTTCTGCCTGTGAATTTCAGATTTATTAAAGCATTCACATTACGGGTGGTAAAACTGGTGGAACACTCGGAGTTTACTGAAGCAGGATCTACAAGTTCAGCAAGCTCAAAATCCAGGCATCCAACCAGCTCTACCTGGGGAGCACCTTCCCGCACCAGGACCTGTTCAAAGAAAGGAGAGGAAACGGGATCAATCTTTTCTGAAAACTCGCCCGAATTATTACGGATTTGAAGGTCATAGAATCCTGGTCTTAGAAAGAGAGGCAGAGTAGTAGTCAAGGTTATTTCCTGGGGCTGAAAAACTCGATGAATTACCTCGCTGACAAGGCGCAGGGTTTCTGAAGAATCACCAATAAAGGCTGGCTCCCTTTGTAAAAAAACCTCCTCCGATGACGCCAGGTTTGATCCTCGTAATTCAAGCCTGGTTTTGCGGGTATTTTCGCCGAAACCAAATTCTTCATCAAAAGGCCCTTGAACGCTCAGCGTCTCGAAGACCGCCTGTGGCTCAAAGACGTCAATAAGCGCGTTGGTCGTGACGGGTGAGGTATTGCCGGAAGTGTTTAGAACGCTCACAAGATATTCCCCGCCAGGAGTGCCCCGGGGAATCTTGGCACGAATGAAAGTTGACTGGTCCGGAAGTGCCCTGAGCTCGATCAGTCCTCCCGCCTGAGTGGTCGGCAGGGCAACGAGATGAGCTGTGTCCCGAGTATCAATGAGGTTAATGGAATGGGTAAAAAGCCCCACACCTTCAAGCGCTGTCCCCTTCAAATCCACAAAGATGTCTTCGGTATTACTCTGGTTTTCTCCTAAAATAAGGATGGTGGAAATTTCAGGAGTGATCACCTCTGTTACTTCCACACTGGCCCCGACCAATTGGGGTTGTGACATTCCTGAGTTTTTCATCAGCAGATCATAGGTACCTGGTAGAAGGCCGGACTCGATTTGGAAGGTCGCTTGTGAGAGAAAAGAGGTGGTAACTTCCGCTTCAAATATGCTGGGAAGATTTTGGATTGCGGATCCCCTGCGCTGCATCTGAACCTTGTCGAGTCCGAAGAGGAATTTCCCCACAAAAGTGACGACACTTGTCGTGTGATTGGCGATGGTAGTGCTCTCAGGACTACTGGGATTGGAGTTGAAAAAACTGAGAAATTCGAGGGGTGGTTCCGTCACGCTGAATCTATGAACAGTAGGATCACAAAAGGAAAGATTATCAGTACCCGAGGGAGCCAGATTTTGTAAACGAAAAGCGTAAGTACCAGGAAGCAGGGTTCCAAGATTTTGCAAAGTCAAAGTGGCCTGAGTACGGCTGACACCGTCTATCTCTGTCCCGAGAAAACGATAGGGTGTCTGGGTTGTTGGTACCGTACAGGGGTTGGAACCATCGGTAGAAGGGAGTAAATAGATATCCGTCAGACCAAATAGGTTTCTGCCCGTAAAGGTAATCACATTTACATCGTTGAGAAGCTGAGCGCTGGTGAGAACCTGGGGTTCAATAAAATCCACCGCTGGTGTTCGCTCGAGCACCTCGAGTTTCTTATCCACAGGTGAGAATGATGGGGCTGTTTGATTCGTCACCTGCAAAAAGTAAGTTCCGGGCTTCATATAGACCGATGAGGATAGGTTCGCGATGACTTCATCAAAGGAACCCGAAACCGAGGAAATCTCATATAAACAGGAAATCTGACTGTCGCAAATGGCGGCGGAGCGTACCCCGGCCAGGCTACTGCCCAAAATACTGAGAATACCGGCTTCACCGGCAATAATCTGGTACTGGGAAAGATCCTGGGGTTTGAGTTCATTACTGAAATCAGTAATCACCGGAGCGGACTCGGTAATCTCAAAACACGAAAATCCATTACAATTCACCGAGGTCAGTCCGGCCGAATTTTCCAAATCCAGTCGATAACGACCTGGGGGTAGATGTTCAGGGATGTTTACATAAGCTTGAGTGAAGCTTGTGAAATTCGGACTGGTGTCGATGACCACCCCGCTAAGATCCCTGTTAATCAGACGAACCGTATGAAGGCTTGAGAGGCTGGTTCCCTGTATATCCAAAACAAAGCTTACCAGGTTACTAACCTGGGTTGAGCCCAGGGGATTCAGAGCGGGGTCCAAAAGGACAGTCTGAACGGAGGTAGATGGAATCACTCCTTCTTTAGCCTGAAAATTTTGCGTAGAAACGGCTTTACCAAAAGCATTTTCCAAACCTACAAAATAAGTTCCCGGATTTGTCCCAAGCGGAAAAATGAAGGTTAGGGAGGTATAGGAAGTACTGGAAATTGAAACCGGAAATTGAGATGAAAAACTCGAAATCAACAGGTTTCTATTGGTAGAAATACGTACGCTGCTGACAGAGGATAGTCTCTCACCAAGGACATCAACTTCATGGTCCTGGGAATTGAACGCGATTCCACCAAAGGAAGGAACGATCGCATCGATGAGAGGGAATGTTTCCAGGACGGTATAGATAACCGAACTCACATTATTAACAGCGACCTCAACTTCGTCTCCGCAGGGAGTTGAGGGATCGCATGTGTTGCTCACCCTAATCTGATAGGCTCCTGTAGCCAGACGAGTTGGGACAATACCTTTCCATTCCACCAGACCCGCTCCATCAATCACCTGGGCAGAAGAGGGACTCAAAAAATGCCGAATAGATGGGGCACTGACCTTTTGGAGCACCGCTTTTTGAGAAAAAACACCCATCAGGTTCCTTCCCTCAAAACGAATTTCCCGAGTTAGGTGATTAAAACCCTGGGAGGGGGAAAGGGCTGGGTCTAGCAGAGTGAAATCAGGGGGACCCAATTCCTTGACCTCAATTTCCTGGACCGAAAGTACCCGATCCTGGGGTCGTAATCCGCTCAGTGAAAGCCTGTAGGGAACTGGAAAAGGACCGAAAGCTGGAATGGTAAGAGATAAAAGCTGATCATTGGAAGTGAGAAACTCATTGATGGCAAATACCTTGGGATTGATGAATGAATCGGTTCCCAGAAATTCAAGACTAACCTGGTTAACAACCGCGAGATTTAGTCCCTGGACATTTATCACCGATGTCTGTCCTAGCAAATGCTCCCCGCTGCTTAGAGAAAGAATCGCGGGGATACCCCTGTTATCAACTTCAAAAGCAATCGTCTTAACGCGGTTGGTATTGGAGGAATCGGGAGTGAAGCCTGCCGGAGTCACATCAACAGCAAGAATCACATCCACTTTGGTCCCCACAGCCAAATCCGCCGCGGATTCCCACACAAAAGTATGAGAGACACCATCGGAACGTTCGGCATTCAGAGAAGTTCCTGCGCTGATTCCAGTGTTTCCAAGCGTTGCCGCTAAAAATGAGATCCCATCAAGAGAATAAAAAACCTGGACTGTCGCTAAATCATCTTCAGGATCATAGAGACGAAAAACTACACTAATCGCGCTGGAAAGATCATTTCCCAGGCTATCAACCACCGCATAAGGAAGATGATTGATGACCTGTTGATTAACGACCGCATCAGCGATCTGCTCCACCTGTGAGACTACAAAGGGTCGCTCAAGTAGATCAAGAGAACTTGGATCAACATTGTCGTTGGCAATTTCCTGGCGCAGAATCACCGCAAGAATTCCCTTCTCCCTGAGGAAACTCTGGGATTGAGACTGGTCTTGAAAAGTAATGGCAGGGTTCGATTTTTTTATTTCTTCAAAGAGAATGGCCTCTGCGGTACTCTCTGGGTCTACTGCCCGAGTCTGCGTAGCTTGCTGGACACTCAGCGGACTATTGATCGCCTTTAAGGTGATTTTGCCCCTGGTGACAACAACCGTAATTTCTACTCCGAAGGGGAGCTGTTCCACTACATAGGTCGCACCGGTATTCCCCGCGTCGATGGCAATCCGCCCGGTGACTTCCTGTAGTGCGCCTGTGGAATCAAGATAACGCCCCAGTACAGTCAAATTGGAAAAACGGTTTACTGCCTTCGCGACGCGGCTAAGCGAAGAGTTTAGATTCCCATCGCTTGTATCAACAGGAATATCAATCCTCCCGTTGATCGTCGCGGTTGTAGGCGTTATTGGCTGCTGGAGCGGAAATCCGCTATCGGAAGTCTTTCCCCCAAATCCGCTATCGGAAGTCTTTCCCCCACAACCTATGAAGGCCAAGGTCGTGAAAAGGAGAAGAAACTGGGATATCCTCAAGAGATTCATCTCATTGTTCCCCGGGACTTCTGGTAATTTTCCGCGGGGATTCTTTCAAGACCTTTCATGCGCCATCAGATCCGTGCTAATACGAAAATATTTGGTAATCGGATAGCGGGAGAAGTTCGTAACTCGGGAAGAATAAACGCAAGCAAAATCCTCAACCTGGTCCCCAAACCGAGATTTTCGTCTCGATGATTTGAATAAGCAACCCCAGTTTGGGTTGTATCCCTCCGACATTTCCTCTTCCAGCCGCTTTATCTCATTAAGGCATTCCGTGGCTCGATAGTCCTTTTGAATCACCAGCTCGTGCAAATCTTTCACTTCGGTATCAATATCCTTTAAGTCTTCAAAACTAAGCACATCATAAGCATCGAGTTTTCGGTTTCTGAGGAAGGAAATCTGATTTTCAAGCATTATAATGTCATCTCTTGTTTCCTGAAGCTCCTTACGCCGACTATCCAGTGACTCCTTGTCGGTTCTCTGCGACTCCAGGATTCTCAACTCTTTCTCCAACTCACTGATAATCATGGCGGTTCTCCAGCCGCAGGATTGCTTTGACTTGAGAATATCGCCAAAAGTGTGGTCACCGAAGTAGAGGATCGATTCTCCGGCTGCACCGAGCTCTTTTTCCATACTTTTAAAATAGCCTTGCCGAAAGAGCTTGGATCGAACTTCAGAAGGAATCTCGGCCCCCATCTCATCAGATTCCATTCTCTCGAGGGCCGCCTCCTTGGAGAAGAAGGCTGGTTTACGCGCGGACACTACAATGAAATTAAAGTAGTCCTGCCAGTTCTCATACCCTGGGATCTCACCGTTAAGCAAATAAGTCAGAATCGCATCGGTATAGTAGTACTCTGAGTTTGTCAGGAGAAAGAGGCGCTTTTTCCCCTGGATACAATGAAAAAGAGTCTTGGGAAGAAGCGGATCTTTTTCAATATAGGTAGATAAATTAGAAGTAATTTCGGCTTTGAGACTGCCGTCTCGATGAACCTGGTCAATGGCTTCTCGAATGTCTCGATGAAGGGATCTATAATCGGTCTTTTTGGTCCCGTTCCTCTCGTCCATAAAACCTACTAATTGCATATACAAGCAGGCTTCCGGAAGGCAGAATAAAGTGTCAAGGTAGGCAAAGTCATCAGAGGATGGGCGATAGCTCTCCCCAGGCTTATTATACAGGCTCTTACGATCCTTCTTACCCAATCTATTTGGTCCGTGGTAGGCGATTTCTACATATTTGTGATGGTCCAGCTTGATGAAATTTCCACGACGTTTGTCCACCACTAACCCACGGATAACCATTCCGTGCTGATATTTCAAACTGCTAATTTCTTCCGGGTACCCAAATTTCTCGGTAAGGAGTTCTATTGAGAGCCGAAAAGCGAGTTCCTTAGCAGCGGGTTTGTAAATGGCCAGGGTGTGGTCCATATCAAAGCCCATGTGGGAAACACTCTGCAGCTTTAGATTGCGATTGATAAAAATCTGGTCTTGATACTCAATCGTATCTTCGCGAGATTGGTATCGAAGATGATCCCACGGTCCTACCAAGTCAGCCTCCTCTAAGTACTACGCGGCTAAACGAAATGCTTTTAGGCATAAACCAGAGGATTATACCATTTGAAGGGGAATCACGGGCAGGTCATCCTACAAAAAGGGGTTAAATATACCTGTTTTTGTGCGAATTTCCCAGGCATTGGGAGATGGAATCAAAACCTTTGCGGCTAGAATTCTGGCTCTTGCCGTGCTCCAATCATTTTTTGATAGGTCCAATAGGCTCTACCCATAAAGGATTTAAGAGCGTTTCCGCCGGCTTGTTTTTCGGTTCGTACACGAATCTCAACACGTTCAGCTACCTTTTGATCAACCTTGAATTTTTCAATGATCTTATCGTGTAAATCGATCTCTTCAGGTCCCTTTTCCTGATCAACGTACTGCATCGCTGTCACCGAATAAAGGATTTGCTCCTTTACAATCTCGCTCTCGGAGGATATGTCGTAATCAAATTTAGCGATCAGATCATCCTCACCGGCCAGCATTCGCTCAACGAGTCCATTATTATGGGGGAAGAGGGCCATAACCTTGCGTAGAATCATTAGCTCTTCGGGCTTTTGCAGTCCGTCTGCGTTCATGGTTAGGATCAAGGCTCTAAACATAGCCAACTCCACCTTAGCAAGCCTCAGGTTATTCATAGCTTCAAGGTTCTTAGCCGTACTGTCCGAATAGAACTCCTTGGCGATTTTCCCCACCTTTGAGGTAAACATATAGTTCATACCTCCAGAAATTCCAGCTCCTACCAGGGGAATAAGTCCGACAAGCGTTTTTTCAACTGTTGCCTCGGTAATCGCCTTTTTCTGAAACAGGGTCACCAGGATGTCCTTGATGATCGGGTGCAATGTCCCGGCTTTCTCAATTCCTCTTTTAACTAAATCAGGGGTAACCTTTGCCCTCACGTAAATAGTGAGCTTATTTTCCAGGTTTTGTTCCAAGGCCCTCGTAGCAGCGGAAACCCCCGAAGCGATACCGAAAAGAATCATCGCTTCTGTGACCCGCTCCTCTTCCTGCATATCCTTTCCATAGATTTCCGCGATTCGAAAGATCAATGTGGCCTGTTTCTTGAATAAAAAGATGATATCAGGAACCATAGTTCCCACATTCACAGCCAACTGGGCGACAGTACCAGCACCGGGAAAAACACCGGGGAGAGCGGCAACAAATCCAACTCCCATGGTCATTCGGGCGGCGTTCTTAATCAGGTAATCGGAAAGCTGGCCAGGGGAGAGGTGTGGATATTTTTCACGGAGCTTATCATTGAGCTCCCTATAGTTTTTACTCAGTAATTTAGTCTTTTCCAGGAAAGCGATGAACCAGGACTCCATGTCCTCGCTGGCCTTAACCGCACCATCTACAACCTTTCTTGCACCGGGATCAAAAAGTCCCTGTTCCGTATAAAGCCTGTCAAATATCTCCTTTTGCTTCTTATCATTTCCCGATTCGGATGGGGCCCTGGGTGAGAGGGATAGCCTTGCTTCCTTCTGACGTGAGAAATTTTGAAAATCATGTCTTTCCAGGTAAACCAAAGCGATAGACAAGAAGCGATCTCGTTTCTCAAGATCCCCGTCCTGCTCAAATTTAACTGCTTCCTCTAGAGCCCAACGAGCTTGGGGACTATAGATATCCTTTGATTCTAGACTTGAACCACCCAGAAATCGGTGAGATGGATCATCAAGAATGGTCTCAATTTGTAGAGCTGGATTGGCGCCAAGAAGCCCTGCAGAGAGGAATAACAAGAGAATGGAACGTGAAATTTTCAATATTTGGTTCATAGCACCACCAAAAAATGTAAACCAATAGATAGGTTCGGACTACTTACTTTACGTGGATAAAAGGGAAAAGGTTTCAGCGCAGGACAGCTATTTTTAAGCGTGCGCGATCCACAGAACCATCATCGGCTCTAACATACACTTGCGAAAAATAGATTCCATTGGCTACTTGATGTCCAAAATCATCTTCCAGGGGCCACTCAAAGGTATGTGTAGCGGTATCCATGGCAATAGACACATCTTCATCGGAGTTTACTGAATAAATCGTTCTTCCGGTGGAATCCATAATCTTGATACGAATAAAGTCCGCCGTGCGATTCAAGGTATAGCGTAGACGGCAATAAGATCGTGCGGGATTTGGAAAGGCATGAATCCGCAATCTGAGCGGAGTATCAATTTTTAAAACTGCGCTATGAACTACCTTGTTACCGGAGCGATCGGCCGCCGAAATGCTTAACTTTGAACTTGAACGGGAGAAAATGGAGCGGGGAATACTCGCCTGGTAGTCCCAATTTTCTGAACTCACGGTCTCAAGGACAGTCTCATCAAGAGAAACCTGAACCGAGGAAGAAACCACACCTGAACCGTAATCTTCGATGCGAAAGTTTAATTCCCTCTTTTTTTCGGAAAGAACCCCCTCTTCCAGTTCCTCAGAAAGGATCACTCTTGGAGACCTATGATCTTCCAGGATAGCAATCCTCCCCAGGCCGGAAATCAAAAGATCACTTTCTTGGGATGGAGGCAGAACGGTACCCAGAAATTTCCACCTACCTTCCGAGTGAAGATAATAGGCCTGGGCGGACCCCGGCTGAGATCTAGAAATGATCCTCAGGTGAGCCTCCCTCTCAAGGGATAGTTTCGCAGGAACCGCGAGAGCTATTTCTTCGATGAGTTCTAATTCAGAATTTTGTGCCACTGACCGACTGACCTGGGTCGGATCATCATCTACCTCGGAGCCTGGCAGAATGGCGACGGATTTCACCCCCTCGAAAGAGCCGGCCGGCAGATCTATTTTCAATCTTGAATTCGAAACTGCCCCCCCTGAACTTCCATCAATTTTTTCGATAGGAAAGGTCACTGTTCGAGAAGAGGCATTTCCTAAAAGATCCCTCCCGGTAATCTCTATTGATCCTATCCTCTGTGCGCTGGCAATAATTCGAAACACCGAGCTGAAAGACTGATTTCCCACTTGCTGGAGATTGTCATTTAGAACCTCGATACCAGAAGGAGAGAAAAGGACGGGAGGAGCCGCAAGAAGTTCTGTTGAACGGATTAAAACCACAATCTCTTCGGAAGACACCGGATTTTCAAAGAATCGTAACTGGTAGTCGGGCCCTGTCTCAATCTCAAAGTTCGCTGACTTATTTGTGAGCATCCTGATACCGCTGCGGTCCCGAGCTCCCTCAATCCATAATATTGCGATGCCATCCCAATTTTGGTCCGCGTCCTGGGGTATCTCTCCAATCCCCTCCCAGATGTCTCCCTCAAATCGGTCCGTACTCAGCACCTGCCGGGAAATTGAGCTTACAAAAGGCTGAAAGGAAACCCTCGGGGGATCCACCAATTCCTCATTAAAAAGGATATGCACCTTAAATTGTCCCCTGGTGACCCTGGCGGTGGCCTCGGGTGAAAGATCGGAAAAATTGATAAGTTCAACTTCAGGAGCCCTTGTATCCACCTTAAATTCCTGCTCTAAAGAAGCATTCCCCAGGTTACCAACCGAATCCCTCGCGGAGACTTTCCAACGGTAAGTCCCCTGCTGATTCAAAATCTGTAAGGTATTGATTTCAGCCTCCTCATTTGCCGGCACGGCAAACGTGGCAACCTCTCCTGAAGGAGCAGAGACTTGTAAGACATAATCCTCAGCGTTTTCCACTCGGCGCCAGCGGAATTCCACGGCGGTACTTCCCACATTTGAAGCCAGGGGCGGTGCTAATAAGGTAGGAGGGCTCAACGATTTAAAACTCAAATTGAGCTCAATTGACTGATGAGCCGAATTTCCAGCCAGATCTGTCGCCTTAACCCTGAGAAAATAAACACCCTGCCCGCCCGTTTGAATATCCTCGGGCCGCAGAAATTGTGTGAGTGGCGGCAAGGTCGCATCAAGCCTAAATTGCCTGGATTCAAGATCAATATCAGCATAGGTATCCGGATTCAGGGGGCGAGTTTCACTGGTATGGGGATCACTTGAGGAATTTTGAATGGGAGCCAGCAAGGCCCTGCCGGTCATAATTGGATTGGGCTTGGCGCTGCTGTTATCAGTAGCGGGCACACCCGGGACCAGTACCCCATCAACCATTAAGACCAATTCGAACTCAATTTTATCAAGACCTGCCCCACCCTTTGCCGGCGTTGCACTCAAAGCAGACAGGTCTCTTGCCTGACCGGTTAAAGTAATTTTATCTCCCGAGACTTTCAAAGTTCCGGGGCTTTGTCCCTGCCCGGTAGAATCAATGGATAGATGGGGCGGGACCGTATCTAGTAAAAAGAAAAAGGATTTTCTAAGCTCAGCGGGTCCGTCACTATCTGAACCTGAAAAGGGATGAAACCCTCCCAGGCCGGAGCGGGCTCCATCGATTGAGTTACCCGCGTTATCAACAGGGGTGACATCGATCCTATAAATCCCATCAGCACTCCCATTGGTGGGCAGGGTGACCACATTCCCCTGGCGGTCAATGAATTCCAGTAGAGACCGAAAAAAGTCGTCTTTAGGATTGAAGGAGGGGAGTGTCGGATCAATGGAATTTGGTTTATGGGTATAACTGAGACGTCCAATCAATTCATTATTATTCACCAGGTTAAACACGTCTGGATCCAGTTCACCTTGCCTGTATGGAACCTGGAGAACCAGTGTCATACCTGAGAAGTCGATGGAAATTCCTGAGCCGTAATTTATCTTTCCATCTTGATCAAAAACATGTAGTTTCGGCGGGTGGGGATCAATGAGAATGGCGGATACGTGACGTAGAGGGGTATTGATCTTGGCTGAGTTGGGAGGGAATGTGGACTGGGTAAAGGGCGGTGTCGTGTCCAGTAAAAATTCCTTTTCGATGGGATCTGAGATATTTCCCGCCAGATCCTGAGCGAGCACCTCAACCAGGTACGGACCATCGAAGAGTCCAAACCGGGGATCTCTCGCTCCTGGCTCGACACCTGTGCCCACTGCGGTTGGATTGGGGAAGGCAAAGTCATAACTAGGAAAAACCGTGCGCTGATTTCTATCGATAGCGACGGTGACACTCCCGGCTGATAAACAGGTGTTATTAGCATCTCCCTGGTTGGGGGTAGCGGTACCCAATAAAGTTCGCGGAATGGTATCGGGTCCGTTGAGCCTGGCCTTCACATTAAGGACAGAGCGGGTCAAGTTGAAGCTGGGGTCGGTGGAACAGATCTGAGCCGAAAGAATTTCTCGCACCGAATCCAGGGTGGAAAGATCCACCAGGTCAGGGTTTTCTGGAATTTTCGCCCCTCTAATTGGGTTTTCCAATAGAGGATTACCGGTATCCGCTTGAAAATCACTTCCCGGGTCTGGAGCGGGAGCCAGGGAAACCTGTATTCGGTCTGCAGCAATATTGGTATTATCGACTTCGAAGATAAAGGTTTCGGTGCTGCGATTTCCAACCAGGTCCACGAGGTTCGCGTTTACGGTATAATTCCCCTCTGGAGCAACTCCATTCTGGGCCGCGAAAAGATCCTCTTCGGGACGAAGAATCAACACAAGGCCATTTGGGGGCCTCGTGGCCAGGGTACCGGTAATTGGAAGCTGATCGGGTCCAATGAGTTCCACCCTGATTCCGGCTTCCCCATCATCGGATCCGCTGCTGAGAATCTTTGAAAAGTCGACTCCGGACGCGTTGTTGCGGGCCAGTTTATCGGCCTGGGAATCATCAGGAATATCTTCGGGAACATTATAGTCTTTCACGATGATCGTGATTTGCTCGGGGAATTCTCCTCTTGGAATCTTTTGGCCATTTTTGGGCTCACTTTGAATCAGCCCGGGGATGGCCGGATCAACCCGGTTCAAATCCGGTGCCACCGTATCTAAAATGAGAGCTCGCTCGATAGTAGCCCCTCTCGCGAGTACTCCACTATCTAAACTTACCGGATTTCCGGCAGCGTCCTGCCCATTCGGTTCAAAAGTCAGCGATATGGACCCGATGTCAGATAGCCCGGTAAGGGGAGTCAGAATATACTCAACCACATTCGGAGAAGTACTAAAAGCCTCCGGATCAAAGAAAACTTTATAAGGCTCTGGCGCTTGACCAACGCCTGAACCGATCTGCTCGATCGTCAGTGAAGGCGGTGTTTTCAGATTTTCACTAAAGGTCGCACGGACTCTTACCGTCCCGGCGGAAATGAACACACCGGGAATCTCCTCAATAGTTTGTGTCTCATCACCAGGATTTTTTAGAACCTCCAGCCTGGTCAGGATGGGAGAGGCTCTATCCAATACTACCCGGTAAAGTACCGGCTCGGAACGATTAGCCTCGGAACCATCGGCGAAGACTCCGCTATTACTATCTAAACCCACCACCTTAACTAGGAATTCACCATCGTCTTCTTCCCGTGCCAGACCGAGGGGAAGCTCAAAAATACCTTGAGTTTGCCCCGTGGCACCTACTACTTGACCGGCCTCGGTCAAACCATCAATGACCTGAATTCCCAATTCTTCCAGTGGAGCGGAGGGATTCGGGTCATTGATCCTGGCGGTGATGGTAATTTCGCTGGAGGTAAAATAGGTGGTTCCAGAGGAATAAGACAGGGGCTCACCGGTGGCACCTGAACCAATGAAAACCTGTAGCGGGGTTACCACCGGGGGCACTCGATCAAAGGTAACCTCCAGTGAATTTTGGCTGGTAGCGATTCTTCCACCCAGGTTGATTTGAGCTACGCGCACTTTAACGAGCTTTTTTTCACTATTGGTAAAGAACACCGTCAGCTTTCCGTCGCAGGTAGCCTCTGTGACACTGGTTCCACTATCGGTTGGTGAGGGCGGTAAAATGGAAACAGTAAAACTTGAGGTAGCCCCGTCGTGCGTGAATTCAACAGGGTAGCGATCAAAGGAAGTGCGGCCCACTACCACATTATCATTGGAGCCAGCGTCTAGATTTGGTCCCACCGCTGCGCGGGTAATTACGCAATTCTGGGGTTTATCGTCCGTGCATGGACCCAGGGTATTCCCGGTACAGACGGCGTCGAGAGGACAGACAAGAACCAGGATTGCCAATAATTCTAAAAACCACCTTAATTCCTTGCCCATGGAGCCCTGCCGGGAACTCTCCGCCCATGTTCTACGCCCAGCCTGAATAGACACGGAGATTGGCGTTATTATATCAAAAATATGGGAAAACTAAGTGTTTTTGTATGAATTAAGAAGATTTCTGGATATTTCAACGGATTACCGCGATGCGAAGGATCGCTCGATCTACCCTGCCCTGGGAATCCATGGCCTGCAATTGACAATAGTAAATGCCGTTAGAAACGGGTCTTCCGCCTGTATTTTCCAGGTTCCACTGGAATTGATTCCGGGTGATGTCCAGAGTCAGGTCCATATCTTCCTCAGAACTTGAGGCAAAGACCAATCCCTCTGCAGAATCAAAAATTCTTAGCTCAACAGAATCCGCTCTACGATTCAGGTCATACTGGATCATCGCAAAATTCCTGGCTGGATTCGGAAAGGAGAGCGCCCGGATTCGAATGGGGCCTGCTATGACGGCATGTGTACTGAGTCTGGCGATATTCCCCAATCGATCGGAGCCCTCTAACTCAATACTATGCGAGCCCCGAGGCAAGGAGCCTTGAACCCTGGCTTCCACAAGTCCATCATCGAGCATACGAAACTTTAACTGGGATCCCGCCAGAGTACCTTTTAAGCTTTCCGCCTCAAGCCCGACTCCCTCATCAAAAACCTTGAGATGAAAACCAGGGCGAATACTATCCAGGGACAACAACTCATCCTCATCTTCAAACTCCATTCTTGGCGGAGTTCTGTCTGAGTAAACCGCCAGGGAGCCAAACTGACTGATGGAAAAGGCTTGTTGTGCAACAGATCCTAGAAAGTGAATACCATCCGCGGACTCTAGAAAAACTCCCTCCCCCTTCTGAAGTTTTTCATCGCTTAAAAACTCAATACTACCCGGTTTCTTGAGAGCCAAATGAGAGGGGTATAGTGTCTCTAAGTCCCTGACTTTTTTTAAACTACCACCCTTACCAGCCTGGGACACGGAATACCTGGCAGCTAATTGCGTATCAAGCTCCAAATCAGAGCGCGGGAAAATCCCTACCAACTGATCGGGTGGCAGAGATCCGCTGGGAAGAATTAGCTTTAATTTTGAATTCCGAATACTGGCGGAACCATCCTGATCTGCCCCCTGAAGTGGAAAGCTGACCTTTCTGGTAGAGGAGTTCCCCAGAAGATCTGTTCCGGTTATCTCAAGACGCCCCTTCTGTTGAGAAGTGGCTCCGATAATCCTGAGGATGGCAGTAAATGTAGTATCTCCCACCTTGACCAGATCCTGCCCCACTATCTCGACCCCTTGTGGATTAAAGAGAACGGGAGGCCCTGCGAGTTTCTCTGAAGAGCGAATCACGAGAACTACTTCCGTTCGAAATACAGGATTTTCAAAAAACTTCACTTCATAGGCAGGACCGGTATCGATTTCAAATCTGAAGTCCTTATCTTCCTTCATTGCATTGCCGGCTCGATCGGTAGCCCTACTCACTGACACGGTGGCAAAGCCGTCCCATAATGCCGTAGCCGTTTCCGGAATCGTCGCGACGCCTTCCCAAACCTTGCCCGTAGTTTTGTCAGTAACCACTAGCTGAGGCGAAAGCGAAGCGCTGAACGGCTGAAACTGAACTCGCGGTGCTTTGCTCAACTCCTCGGAGAATTGAATCTGCATGCGAAACTGTCCGATGGTTAAAGTCCCCTTTGAGTCTGGAGAGGGATCTAACCAGCTGAGAATATTGACCTTGGGCGCTGTCCGGTCGATGGAAAATTTTCGAATAAAGGTGGGTTCCCCAAGGTTACCCACGGAGTCCTTAGCCTCGACAAACCACTCATATTCCCCTTCCTTACTAAAAACCTTATTTAGAGTCGGATTATTTGCTCCGTTTGGAAGGACAGACTCGGTGGTCTTTTCCCCATTTGGATGGGAGAGATGCAATATATACTCCTCGGCATTTAGCACCGGTCTCCACTCAAATTTTACAATTCCTCGTGTGAAGGATTCATTGAAATCGGGCGCTACTAATACCGGAGGTGTTAATTTCCCGAATTGCAGGTTCATCTGCAAAGTGCGCTTGGTTACATTCCCCGCCAGGTCATAAGCGAGGATTCTCAGGAAATAATTCGCTTGCTTGCCAGTACTGTTGTCCGCCTGGGAAATGACTTCATCCTGGGGTGGAAGCTGTCCGCGGATTCTCCAGGTCCGCTCTTCAAGTTCCAGGGCTGCGTAACTGGAAGGATCCAGGGGCTTGGTAGAACTGGTATGGGGATCCTTTGATTTCTGACGGAGAGGATCAAGAATTGCAAGTTGAGCCGCCAGGATCGGATTATTTTTGGGTTTTGAATTTTGGGAACCAGCGATTGGGGGAACCAGTTCTCCATCAAGTGTCTGCAAAACTACTTCGTACTCAACCCGATCAATCCCCGCACCTCCCTGGGCAGCCTGTAATTGAGCAGAAAGATCGCGCGCTTTACCAGTGAGCTCAAAATTTCTCCCGCTGACGCTCAATACGTCTTGACTCGTCCCAGTACCAATAGGGTCAAGGGTTAAGGAAGGGGCAATGCTATCGAGCAGAAAGAAGAATGTATTGGTTACTTCCTTGGGACGGTTTCGGCGCTCCCCCGCTGGAAAGGCCGACCATCCCGCATTGGAGTCACCATTGACCGCGGGATTTACTGAGTTTCCTGAGTTATCAACAGGAATAGATTCGATCTCGTAGATACCGTCCGCCAGCCCATCTACAGGAAGAGAAGTTACCGTCGTGCTTTTATCTACAAATTCCAATAACACTCGAAAAGCGTCATCTTTTGGATTAAAGCTTGGCTTGGTTGGATCGAGGGAATTGGGGATGTGGGTAAAGGTCAACTTTCCTCTCAGCGTCCCATCTTGCAAAAAGAGATCGGAGCGATTAAGTACTGCCGGTTGATAGGGGGTTCGAAGGGTCAATTTAATGGAACTGCGATCTACCGAAATTCCCGAACCAAAGTTGATGTGCCCCACTTCATCAAAGGTATGAATTCTGGGTGGGTGAGGATCAACCAGTATCGATGAAATATGACGCAGAGGACTATTGATTTTAGAATTATCCGCTGGGAAAGTGAGCTCCGTAAAGGGCTGGGTGGTATCTAGAAGAAACTCTTTGCGAATGGGGTCTGACTGATTCCCTGCATCATCTAGAGCCTGAACTTCAACCAGGTAGGGACCATCGAATTGACCAAACCTGGGATCCCTCGTACCCGGTTCTATATTAGGACCGGCTGAACTTGGATTGGGAAACAAGCCAAGGTTTGGAAACGCCGCTGTCTGGTCATTGGGAACCTGAAAACTTACTTCACCCTGGGTTTCACAGAGATTAGCAGCCCCCAGGTTGGCCGCCCCGGTGGAATTGAGTGTTCTGGCTACCGTATCAGGGCCATTCAAACGAGCCTTAAGAGCAATACTGCGCAGGGACCGAGTAAGATCAAAGGTTCGATCCGTGGAGCACACTCGAAAACCCTGTAGTGTATTGACAGACGTCAAGGTGGACAGGTCTATTAAGTCGGGATTGTCTGGTATTTCCTTCGCGTCGATTGGGTTTTCTAAACCTGGATTGGGAGAGTCGGGTTGAAAGTCGGCACCAGCATCTGGAGCGGGAAGCAGTGCCACCCTGATCGAATCAGCGGCAACATCTGTATTATCCACAACAAAGAAAAAGGTCTCAACCCCCTTATTGCCAACTTTATCTAAAAGAGTCACCCTCACCGAGTAGGTTCCTTCAGGAGCAAGGCCGCCACCCTGGGGAAATAGCGCTTCTACCTCTGGAAGAAGATAAATGAGTCCATTGGGAGGCTGAGTCACCAGGGTCCCGATAATAGGATTGTCGGTGGGATCCTTGATCTCTACCTGGACTCCGTCCTCAGTGGAAGATTCAGAGCTTTCTATGATTTTAGAAAAATCCACCCCGGACGCATTGGAAGTCTCTCTTAGCTGAGAATCCGCCCCCCCGTCTCCCAGGTCGATATTTTGAGGAAGATTATAATCCCTCACGATCATCGTAATCTGCCTGGGAAAACTTCCCCTGGGAATTTTTTCGTTATTCCCTGGTATTGTGCGTACTTCACCAGGATTCTGAGGATCAATACGATTCAAATCGGGAGGAACCGTATCCACAATGGCCGCCCGGTTCACTACCCCCCCATTCACAGCCCCCTGGCTTAGATTTATAGGTCGCCCGGCCAGGTCAGTGCCGTTAGGAAGAAAAGTAAAGGTTACAGGGCCAATTTCCTCCGGACCAACAAGCGGGGAGAACTCATACTCCACTACCGAAGGATTCGCGGCAAAAAGTTCTGAATCAAAGGTGGCTGTGATTGGTTGGTCGGGGGGATCTCCAACACCATTTCCCAGTTGCTGGATCTCCAAAGTGGGAGGCCGGCCCAGGTTTTCGCTAAAAGTAGCCCGCACTCTTACCCTGCCACTTCGAATGAACACACCCGGTATTTGCTCCACAGTCTGATCGGGAGTCTGGGGATTCTTAATCAGTTCCAGCCTGGTAATAATTGGATCTGTCTTATCCAGTCTTACCCTCAGAAGAAGCCCTTCAGACACATTGGCAGGAGAGCCGTCGTCGAATAATTCCGAATCACTATCGAGACCAGCGATGCGAAGAAGATACTCCCCCTCTGGTTCGGAAGAGAGCCCCACGGGAAAACCAAAGCTCCCCGCATTCTGAGAGTCTGCTGGAATGGGAGGGGGCTTTACTGATAATCCCTCAATCACCTGCATAGATAACTTCAGCGCGTCCTGTGCAGGAGCTGGATCCACCACCCTGGCACGAATAAATACATCTTGCGAGGTGAAATAAGTAGTTCCGGCGGAATACTCAAGCCCGGCCCCTTCCTCAGCACCTGTTCCCGGGAAAACCCGCTGAATGTTGACCACCGGGGGCAGCTTGTCAAAGATAACCTGTAGTGGTGCCTGACTGGTGATGATACGGTTCAGTTCCGCCTGAAAGACCTGAACACTAATATTTTTCTGCTCCGACTGAGAAAAGAAGGCGGTGAGAGTGCCTTCACACTCAGATTCGGTGATAGAGGTCCCCGAATCCGTAGCGTTTAGTCCCGAAAGGCTGGCCGTATAAGTAAGAGTCGGCCCCCCGGTATGGGTGAAACCTACAGGGATTTGCCCGAAGGAGGTCCTGCGAACGTTTCCCTGGTTGGATTGATCAGCGCCGGTGATCGCCACAGCATCGATGGCACACGTAGCCGAGGGAGGGATACTTTGGGCCTGCGAATCGGAACACCCACCCAGACTGTTTCCTGAACAAACAGCCCATGTACTTGTCCCCAGCAGGTTTATCAAAAAGAAAAGCCGCCAAATTTTCATTCTATGAACTCCCACCCCGGAGGAGAGCTGCCCGTTTCGACCTTCCCCACTATTGAGGAGCGCCGGTGCCAGATGAGCGGAATCTCTGTTATAGTTAAATGAGATTCGACTGTGGCTGAACCTGTATCAGGAGCGGAAGAATCAAAAAATACTAACAAAAAATGGCGTTTTTCAACAAGTTTTATCTGCTTCCCAAGTCTATGAGATCAAAATACTTTATCTTACTTGGTATTTTGGGAGGAGTATTTCTCTTCTATTCTATCTTTACCTATCGTGGACTAATCCTGGATTCCCCCGTCCTCAATGTGCGCTGCAAGGGCTTTTTTGCCCACAGTTCTCTCCATCTTAAGATTCAAAATCCTTCCCTTTTCCCCAAAATGGCTTTTCTGGAGTTAAGATCTCCCGGCGTGCTGGATTACCAACTCCAGGATTGGGAAGTTCAGACAGTCGGATTACCCTCATTGGTAAAAATGCTTGAATGGATTGGATTCCCGCTCAAACCTACCGATAGCCGACTATTGATTCCTATCTATGTGGGTCCGCGCTCTGAGATGAGTCTTCAAATTGCTGTTAGTCAGATCATCAGGAACCGAATTGATTTACCCCTGATACAGTTGGCTGGCACTGAAGTGTCGGCCGCCTGCACCTATTCCATCGAATTTGACCCTGGCTATGAAGAAGTCCACTCCTCCTCTGAACCCCTGGGAAAGCTCAACAACCACAGCCTGGAGTTTCACCTGGACGCGGGTACCAGAACCATACCGAGGTTTGAATGGGAATATGAGCAATTCCTGCCTATACAGGCATCTATGGGCTAAAGTTCTTATTGAGGCGATAAACCAGTGCCAATATCTTCGCGACCGCCTCATAGAGCTCCGGTGGAATTTCATCTCCAAGGCCTAGTTGTGAAAGGACCTCAACGAGATCCTCATCCTCGTGGATATAGACCTCAGCCTCCCTGGCGCGGCGTAGAATTTCTTCAGCGATAACACCAGCGCCCTTGGCCACCATAATAGGAGCGTTTTGATCTTTCTTACCGCTCTCCCGGTCATATTTCAGAGCTACCGCTTTTTTCCGTCCCATTTGACAATTACTCCAAATTATACTTTCAAGTCCACCCTGATCGGTTTGGCGGGGCCTTCGGGTATGAGCTCAGGAAGACGAAACGATTCCCGCAGTATTCGAACCCGGGCATTGGATACATTCTCTATCGCGCCAAGTTCTTTCTCAAATTCAGATTGCGCACCCTCCAAAAAGGAAGCCACATCCTTACGGGCTGAACGAATGACCAGCCCAGCGCTTTGATCCTTTAGAGAAAAGGAGATCATTAGAGCGCCTAGTTTACTCATTTCAAGGTAGAGGTCCAACGATTGAGCACCTCCCTTATTGTCTTTTTTAGAGCCGTCCTTTTTATATCGAACCACCATTTCCTCAAGCTCATCTTCGACCATGTAGGGTACTGTAAGAATCTGCTCCTGTTCGGCCTTCTCTCCCTGGTTTAGAATCTTCGTGAAGGAGAATAAATCTTTGATCGATTTGACAAGATCTTTGCGACCCTGCCGATGAAGTTCTGAGAGCAGGTCATCAGTAACCTCGCCCTGTTGGAGACGGGATTCACTATTGATTCCGCTATGGGTGAAAAATCGACGCAGGTCAAATCCCTGGGAAGTGAGCTGAGGCAGATATCGCCCGAGGGTCGAGTTACCCAGACTCCCCTTGGAGCTAAATCCAAAAAAACCTTTAATCAGCGACTTCATGGATGATTTTCCCTCCAGGTGATCCCTGGCCATAGAGAGAGTTCTCCTTTGTATGTTTAACCCTCCGGAGATCATAAAAAGTAGGGAATGCACATCTTTCTCTGTGACTTCCGGCAGTAGAGAGGAAAATCTCTGAACCTGGGCAAAGAGTTCCGGAGTAAGAGGCTGACCTAGCTGAATTGCTTTATGCCCGGCCAAAAGATTTAATTCATTGGGAACAATCCCATTATTTTTCAAAAAGGTTCCCAGGTGAGCCTGCCCCGATTTCGCGGAACGGTCCAATATGGGAAGCTCCTGCCGAACTTCGAATCGAAGCCCCTCCCTGGAGGAGACAATCCGCCCCCGAACCTCTCCACCCTCTTTGAGCTCAGTCGTCCCCTGTACGGTTACGGGCTTCCCCTTAACCAGAACTATCGCACCTTTATCGGTGTTCCCAAGGACACGCGCCCTTAGCAATGCCCCTGTGCCGCCCCCGATTGAACCCATTCCCTCCATGATCCCTACCGGTGTATAGACAGTGCCTCATTAAGGATTTGATGATGAGAATGAAGCTTGTTCTCCAAACCCATTGAACGAGCTCTTTGTACAAAATGTACGATCCCTGAGGAGTTAAGCTGATTTAACTCCTGTTTCACCCGCTCAGCGGATTGCAGTATTGCCTCCATCACGGGCCTGAAGCTTCTGCGGTGACAACTCAAGACTCCCAGGTCCCGCAAAGCCTCCAGGTGCTGCCTGGTACCGTAGCCCTTGTGCTTTTCAAGTCCATATCCAGGATTCTGTTCTCCCAGTTTCTGCATATATTCATCGCGAGCCTCTTTAGCCATGATCGAGGCCGCCATGATGCATGGTTCAATAGAGTCCCCACGCACGATCGCCTCCTGGGGCACAGGAACCCTTGGAATGGTAACCGCGTCTACCAGGAGACGAGATGGCTTCACTCTTAGAGCATGAAAGGAATCTCCCATCGCCCGCAGTGAAGCCTGGTAAATATTGAGCTTGTCGATTTCATCCTCGGAAACAAAGGACACCGAAATATCCATCGCTTCCCTGAGAATTTCCACGCGAAGCTTCTGACGCTGTTTAGCGCTCAATTTTTTCGAATCACGCAAGCCTTCTATCTTTACCTTACCGCCAAATACAGCGGTACACGCAACAACAGGCCCCGCGAGCGGACCACGACCCACCTCGTCGACGCCTCCTATGATTTCGATGGAATCTATCGTCTGTTCTGGCAAAATCAACTCCCTTATCTATTCCCACACCCGAAGATCAATATTGTACTCTGAGAGAAGTCAGAAGTCAGGAGTCCTGACTTCAACGCAGGCTTCTACAAGCCCGTGTTAGAATGACGCCCATTAGCCCTGGAGACTCTATGGATTGGGATAGACAGACTGAACATTTCGATGAACTCGTATCCGGTGAAGCAGTGCGGGCACGCTGTAAGGAGCTTGGTCAGGAAATTTCTCAACACTATGGAAATGAGCCGCTAGTAGCCGTTGGAATCTTGCGCGGATGCTTTATGTTTTTTGGTGAATTGGTCCGTAACCTGCACTGTCCCGCTGCGACCGATTTTATGTTTGTGAGCTCCTACGGCAATGCCATGAAATCATCCGGCACGGTCAAAATTGAGCGGGATTTGGAGATGGATATAGCTTCGCAGCATGTATTACTCATTGACGATATCGTCGATACGGGCCGTACCCTGTCCAACCTGGTAAAGATGCTCAAGGTTCGCAAACCTAAATCAATTGAAGTTTGTGCCATGCTTGATAAGAAATCTCAAAGACGTGCTGAAGTGGATGTGAAATTCAGTGCATTTGATATTGATAACCATTTTGTAGTGGGCTTTGGACTGGACTATCGACAACAATTTCGCAACATGGACTTCATTGGGAAGCTCAAAGAGGGCCATCAACCACTGCTCGATGAGTACCTGGACTCCTTAGGCCTATGAGTAGTCTTTTAATCGCCAACTGCAGTCCCACCGGGAGCCGGGTAGCCTTGATGGAGGAAGGCAGGTTAGCCGAGCTTTTTATTGAACAGCCCGCGCGCGATATTCGGGTCGGAAATATCTATAAGGGAAGAGTGACTAATGTTGTTCCCGGAATGGAGTGCGCCTTCGTTGATATTGGCGGATCAAAGGATCTCTTTCTCCCGCTCAGTGATATCAATCACGAAACTCCTGAAGAATCAGTGAGTGAACTTGAGAGATCTCCATCCACACGGAGAAGTTCTTCAGGTGTCTCGATTCAAGAGTTGGTCAAACCTGGAGATGAGGTCCTGGTACAGATCAGTAAGGAACCCATGGGAACAAAGGGACCGAGGGGAACTACTTTCCTCACTCTTCCGGGGCGCTACCTGGTCCTCATGCCGGAAACCGATCATATTGGTGTATCCAGAAGACTCAGCGACCCAGTAGATGTGGCCAGACTCCAGGAAATCATCATGGGAATCCGCCCCCCTGGCATGGGGGTAATCATCCGCACCGTGACACTGAACCGCTCTAAGCAGGAACTTGAATCTGACCTGAAGTTTTTGATGAATTTATGGTCATCGATTCAAAAGCAAGCCAAGGAGAGCCCTACTCCCTCAATGGTTTACGAGGTTTCATCCCTACTTCTTAAAGTTGTCAGGGATCTACTGGGTCCGGAGACTGAAAACTTCCTCATTGATTCAAAAGAAGAATATGAGCGCGTTTTAAACTACTGCAAATTCCTTCCAGAACAATTGATAGAGCGAATTCAATACGCGCAGGGAAATCCCTTTCAAGAATACGGGGTCGAACAGGAAATTCATCGAGCCAAGTCAGAGAGAGTCTCACTGCCCTCCGGGGGATACATCATCATCCAGGAAACCGAGGCACTGGTATCTATTGACGTCAATACCGGCTCTTATACGGGAAACGATGAACTGGAAAGCACCGTCTACAATACCAATCTGGAGGCTGCTTCAGAAATTGCCAGGCAACTCAGACTCCGCAACCTGGGTGGAATTGTGGTGGTAGATTTCATAGATATGCTTGAAATGGAACATAGAGACGCGGTATCAGATAAACTTTCTCAGGGCTTCCAGGGAGACAAAACCCGAATTCGGATTCTTCCAATTTCAGAATTTGGGACGCTCCAGCTTACCCGTCAGAGAATTGGCCCGTCGTTGAGCTCCATTCTCTTTAACCGCTGCCCCTACTGCCGTGGCCGAGGTAAGGTTAACTCCAAAGAGTTCATGTGCAGCCGCATCTACCGCGAAATTCGTAGCCAATGCCTTTCAAGACCGAGCCCACAAAAAGTACAGGCAACCTGCCATCCAACTTTAGCGTCCGTACTTTTAGAACGAGACGAAGAAAAATTCAAAGAATTGGAAGAAGAAACCAATACAAAGATCTATATTCGCGGGGACTCAAAATTTCACTACGAACAATTCGTAGTAAGCTGATCACCATTGACTCAGAGGGTTCCAAGCTCTATAATCTCCGATTCTTATCTCCCGGTGCGGAACTGATGTAGGCAACTTTTAGTTTTTTTCCTGCTGAGCCGCCCGATAACACCTCCAGGAGTATGAAATGTTTGCGGTTATAGAGACAGGCGGAAAACAATATAAAGTCACTAAGGGTTCAAAGATCTGGATCGAAAAAGTAGATCAGGACCCGGATACCGAGATCACCTTTCCCAAAGTACTCATGATTAGCTCTGAAGGAGATACTCATGTAGGTTCTGCTGCTGGGGCTACGGTCACGGGTAAAGTTTTACGGCAAGGGCGAAGAAAAAAAATTCTGGTCTTTCGCCAAATTCGTCGTAAACGATATCGAAGAATTAAAGGTCATAGACAGTATTTCACTGCGGTAGAGATTATGGACATCGCTACGAAAGGATGATTTCGATCCAGCTTGAGTTCCAAGACAATGAGTTTCAGGAACTTAGAGTCGAAGGACACGGGTCTCAGGATTCTGTGCAGCCACTGGCCTGTAATTCAGTATCTGTCCTAACCCAGACCTTTGAAGAGTCTACCTTGAGATTGGTTGACCCAGGTGCCTTCGAAGTAGTGAATGAGGCTGGAAGATCGAGAATCTATAGAAATACTACACTGTTGGAATCAGAACAAAATGAAATTCTAGATCCCCTGGTGAGAAGTTATTTGATTGGAATCAAAATGATTCGAGAGCGATTTCCAGAAGAAATTTGCCTCGAATTGAGGGAAAGAAGCCCTGAGGGTTTAGAAAAACAAGGAGAACGCCATGGCACATAAAAAGGGAGTGGGTAGCTCCGCCAACGGACGGGATTCAAATCCCAGTTATCTTGGAGTTAAAAAGAGCGGTGGTTCCGCTGTTCGAGCTGGAAATATCATCATTCGCCAGCGAGGCTCTAGCGTCCATCCGGGAAAAAATGTAGGAATGGGGAAAGATTACACGCTCTTTGCCCTCACAGATGGCATCGTCACGTTTGAGAGAATGGGAAAAAATCGAAAGCGTGTCGCGGTCATGCCCATCGAGCAAGAGTCCTAAGATCCATCAGACCAGAGGATGAAAAAGTTTACCTGCGTATTGTTGAACCTGTGTTTCCCAGGTCTTGGTCACTTCAGCGTGGGTCAGAGAACCAAAGCGATCGTCTTTGCGAGCTGTGTCTGCCTCACCTACCTGATTGGGCTTTCACTCGATTTTGACCATTATTACTGGTATGAGAATATACATTCTCAAGACCATCTCGTAACTCTACAGGCGAAGCCTGGAGACAGTCCTGACTCAGGTGCTCATCCGCTAAAGGCCTATTTTGTAAATCCTTATCATGAGAGTCAGATTGATATAGCGAATCTGGCCCCCCGGGTGAGTACCGATCATATAGCATATTTTGGACACACCAAACCGGGACTTACGCTAGAAATCGTAAATGAAAATACCGGTGATAAAGTACAAACTCAATCCGATTACCGGGGATTTTTCTCCTTTGAACCCCTTGAGCTGATCGAAGGCGAAAATAAACTAACCTTCAGACCGGCCAACGAATATTTCACGGAGCAGGCAGGCCGCGAAATTCACGTTGCCAACTATGACTTGAGCTCACGTCGTTATCAGCCGGGAACCCTGGAAAAACTCTGGCATTTCATCTATAAGATGGTTTTTCCGGTTCTTTCTACACCTGTCTTACATTATGGCGGAGGAGTTTTTCAGGGTCTCATCCTTAGTTGGTGGGAAACATTACCCCTGGTTGTAGACCAGCCAACCATTCCAGCGCCCTTAAGGGATGTAGGCTTCTACTTCGTAATCCTGGCCTGTATGTTCAATTTATTAGTACTCTTTGACGGATATGACACCTGCTACAATGAGGAGTTTCAACGTGATCTCCCTTGAAGCTGCACTCATTTTTTTCCTGTTCCTATCCTGCCTATTGTTTTCTATTATGTACGCGATGGTAGATAACCATTCCAAGGGGGAAACACTCCTTGATCTGGCCAAAAATATGAAGCTGTTTTTTGTAGGCCTAATCCTATGCGCGTTACTGGTAAATTTTTTGCAGTCACTCTTTGGGACCTAGATGGAAAAAGTATTCCTGACTGTCATTGGAAAGAATGAAGCCGGGGTTGTAGCGGCAGTATCTCAGACGCTGCTTGCTTATAAAATCTCTATCGCCGACATCACGCAGAAGATCCTCGATGACAAATTCGTTCTCTTCATGATCCTGGAGTGCAGAGCCGATTTGAATATTCCCAATTTGCAGAAGCACTTGGAACAGAGTACAAGACAGTTTCGTCTCAAGTTCATGATCGCTCACGAGGAACTCTTCAATTCCATGCACCGGATTTGAAGTTGAGGAAGAGATACAATGACCTTTCAGCTCAGTGAAATCCTAGAATCCCTTTCTTTTGTCTCCCTGGACCACTTTGATATTCGGACCGTCACCCTGGGCGTAAGCCTCCGGGAGTGTCAGGGAGTCTCGGATGGAGATGTGGCCGCGAGGGTTTACGAGCGACTCACCAAAGTAGGCGGAAACCTGGTACCCACGGTAAACAAAATTTCGGAACGCTACAATATTCCGGTCGCCAATCGAAGAATTGCAGTATCACCTGTGTCTATGCTTTGCGAGGGTCACGGACCCCATGCTCCCATGAAAATCGCGAGGGCTATTGATAGAGCTGCCAAAGCACTGGGAGTTGATTATGTAGGGGGCTTTTCCGCACTCATTGAGCGGGGCATTACCAGGGCAGAAAACGCACTGATCGATTCTCTGCCAGAGGTGCTTTCAAGAACCGAGAGACTCTGCTCCTCTTTTAATGTGGCTACGACCCGCTCAGGATTAAACCTTGATGCCATTCATCTACTTGCCGGGAAAATTTTGCAAACCGCTGAGGCGACCAGGGATTTAGATGCGATCGGCTGCTCAAAAATCGTAGTTTTTGCTAATGCCGTGGAAGACAATCCCTTTATGGCAGGAGCATTTCACGGAGTGAGCCTGGGGGATGAAGTGGTCCATGTCGGTATTTCAGGTCCCGGGGTCATTCGACAGGTTCTCGAAAACAGTCCTCAGGATCTCCCCCTGGATGAAGTGGCTGAGAGAATCAAAAAGGCGTCTTTCAAAATGACCCGGGTTGGAGAACTCTTTTTACGGGAATGCTCCCGAGCCCTGGGCTATACAAAGGGAATTATCGATATAAGTTTAGCTCCTACCCCCGAACCCGGGGACAGCGTAGCAAATATCCTGGAGGAGATCGGGGTGGAAAAGACCGGGGCCCCTGGAACCACAACTGCCCTGGCCTTGTTATCTGACGCGGTCAAGAAGGGCGGGACCATGGCAGCCTCGCGTGTCGGGGGACTCAGTGGGGCCTTTATTCCCGTGAGCGAGGATGAAGGAATGATCCGCGCGGCCTCCGAGGGAGCATTAACCCTCGAAAAGCTTGAAAGCCTTACCTGCGTTTGTTCGGTAGGATTGGATATGATAGCCGTACCAGGAGACATCCCTCATACATCCCTGACAGGTTTAATAGCGGACGCCTGCACCCTGGGTATGGTCAATAATAAGACTACGGGAGTAAGAATCATACCCGTACCCGGAAAAAGTCCTGGAGACATAGCTGTTTTCGGGGGACTCTTTGGAGAAGCCCCCATCTTACCCGTATCAAAATACGGATGCGAAAGACTTGTAAATAGGGGCGGATTCATACCAACTCCAATGCAAGGTTTCCGGAATTGAGACGAGGACCGGGACTTAGGTGTAGGTCTGGGTTCCCATCAGCGGCACCTGAATGACGATCCCTCCTCGAAGGTAACTATGCTACCTCCTCGTCACGATCCTCCTTCATGCACCACTGCTGAAAACCCAGACCCACACCACATCCCGGCCCTCGTCTCATTGATCTTTTTTAGTGGAATAGAGGGTCACTTTGTTCCCCTCCCTTTATTCAGTGCTTCTCTCTTCCTATCAACGGCGCTTGAAAGACGATTTCTCCTCGAAGGTAGCGATGCTACCTCTTCGTCACGATCCCCTCTCATGTACCCCTGCTGAAAACCCGGACCCACACCACATCCCGGCCCTCGTCTCATTGATCTTTTTTAGTGGAATAGAAGGGTCACTTTGTTCCCCTCCCTTTATTCAATGCTTTTTTTCCTGATCCGCCTTCATGGCGGGAGCTAACCTCATTCCTTGGATTCCAATGATTCCTTTGCTTCCTCTGATTCCTTGATTCTAGTATTCTAGAATCACTCTTATGAAACTCATGGACAAATACATTCTTCGAGAGATCTCTCGTCCTTTGCTTTTTTCCTTTTTTATCTTTTCCAGTCTCTGGATTGTTAATCTTTTGATTCGGGTACTCAACCTGGCTATTTCCAAGGGAATTGAATTTCATGCCCTGTTTAAGCTCATCCTCTATTCCCTGCCTACCGTTGTGGTGACATCAATCCCAATGGCTGCTTTGATGGGTACCATGCTGGGTCTTTCCCGGCTCAATAACGATAGTGAAATCATTGCACTGAGGGCAGCCGGAGTCTCAAATATTCGTTTACTCAGCCCTTTGATTGGACTTGGTCTCTTACTTTCCCTGCTGGCTTTTTTTCTCAACGAAGAGGTAGTCCCGATGGGAAAATTCCTTTCCCAGGAAGTCTATATCAACGAGATTACCCTGAAAAAACCCTTTCCTAAACTGGCGCGAAACCTCTTTTTCGATGGTGGTCAGCAATTCAAACTCTATGTACGAGACTATTCGCAAAAAGACGACACCATGCGCAAAGTAACGCTCTATCAATTTACCGACAGCTTCCCGCAGGTGACCCAGGCCAAATCAGCTAAAATCGAAGATGGGAACCTGTGGGTATTTAGAGACGGGAAGACCACCTACTTCAATAAAGATGGAAGCATTAAATACCAGGTATCATTTGCAACCTGGAGTTATCCTATTTCCGATCGGTATGCCAGCAAAATTCACCGAAAACGAGAAAACAAAAATCCTAATGAAATGAATATGAGAGAGCTTGGAAAAGAAATTAAGATTCGAAAGAGCAAGAACCTGGGAACCCTCGATTACGAAACCCAGTTCTTCTTTAGAAGTGCCTTCCCTTTTGCCGCCCTGTTTCTAATTTTCGCCGGTGCACCGGTCGCGATTCGAAATGCCAGAGGTTCTCGTTCAAGTGGATTCGGCATGGGGATTTTCCTCATGATCCTCTACTATGTACTTTTGTCCTCCGGAAAATCGCTCGGGGGCAACGGAACCCTACCACCCCTGGCTTCCAACTGGATGGCCAATAGCTTCCTGGTAGTAGCGGGAATCTATTTACTTCGCAAGCTTCGCCACTGAATTCAGACCTGCTCTAGAATCCACGCTCCAGAGCTACCTGGATTCCCGTGTGCTTCATATCCATGCGGTCGTCGGCGCTCTTTGCATCGAAGTGATATTGCTTCATTCCCAGGCTCACACGCCAGTCATCCACATTTTCCGGATGAAAGTAGTATTTCCCACCAATAAAGAAGTCCAGAAGACCGGTATCTTTGAGACTAAAGTAGCGCAGATTTCCAAAGATATCCACATTGTCGCTCAGGTTCTTAATAGCTTCCGCTCCAAGCATGGGAAGGATCACGTCACCTGTAATTGATGACCGATTTCCGGTTCCTGCTGCAACCGTATCCGTAAGGGCCAGGTCAAACTTGAGGTAGCGTAGTGAGAACAGCCAATTGAGCCCAAACTCGCCTCTCTCACTTCGAATAAACTCTTTTCTATAGGTAAGGTCTACATCATCGACTTCGAAATCAAAGCGGCTTCCGGGCTGGAAAGAGAGTCCGTCAAAATCTGGAATCAGAGAATCCGAGACTCCGTTATTATCCACGCGAAGATAACGCATCTCCAAAGCATGGCGCAGAAAGTGCATATCGAGCCCAGCTTCCATATAAGTAGCTGACTTCTTGGCAATTCCCGCGAAAATACTCCCCCCGATAATATTTCCTGACATCTCTGCCGGGAACACAGCTACCCAGGCGTCGGTATCATAATGAGCATCTTCAAAGTGACGCTCAATGATTGGCCTTTCTTCATAGACTTCGATCTCTTCAGGAATTCCGAAGGGATTTCCGTAGCGTACAAGTTTCTTCAGACGTCTGGTCCTTGTGCTTCCCTTATCCAGGTACAAATCCTCATAGGAGCGGTCAAAAAGCTTTTGGCGTTCTACATAAGCCCAATACTTATCCTCATTGATATAGTTGGTAAAGGGAACGGTAGGAGGCACAGCAATTTTTTCTCCACTGACTTTATTCCAGGCACTCTTGGAAATGACTTCTCCAAAGGCATTATAGACAAGTCGCAGCTTTGCTACTGTGGACTCAATCTCATCTTTTACTATTGGCTCTGAAAGCAGTTCGATTCCCACTGGAATTGTGTTGGCACTCTTACGATCCCAGGCATGGATGGAAACAACGTTTCCTTTGCGGTCATAGGAGGTCTTGATGGTGGAGTGTTTGGAGGTACTTGTTCTCACAATAGACACCTCGTCACCAATTTGTACAGGACGCTGGAGAAAGGAAGTCCCATACTCCTTGCGCTCCCTTTTTTCGATTTTTTCCATGGTGGAAGGCGTCGATTTTCCTCCCATGGTCTTCTCGGCATAAAAAGGTGATGCAGCATATTCTCTCTGCTTATGGTGGGACGGGGCCTTGGTGCGTGAATGAATCGTCTCTGCAGTGGACGATGTGTAGGCCGGACCCTCGGTTTTTTCTACGAAAAATGGAGAGGATGAACCAGACTTCTGCGGGGAATGGGAAGAACCCATCGAGCGGGACTGAATTTTTGTCATGTTTTCCTGATTCTGATCCTCCAGGTTGTCAGAAGCAAAAACATATGGATACAGTGAGCCCGCTATTGCGATACTGAACATGATTCGTTTCGTGGCTCTCATCATTGTCTCCTTTATCCCGTAGCTTCCAGAGCTTGCCGTAAATCGGTCTGCCCTTTCAGCACCTTCAACATTGCGTCTTCTTTCATGGTCACAAAGCCCTTTTTTCGTGCCTCTGCGACGAGTTCTGAAGGTGTTCCTCCAGTACTGATCATATCTGCGATTCCAGGGGAAACCTGGATAATTTCATGGACTCCAAGTCGCCCCACGTAGCCATCACCCATACATCCCGTGCAGCCCCTGGCCTGATAGACAAATTCACTTTGTAGTTTGTATCTGGCGGCAAAGCTCTTTAGCTCTTCAGAGAGGGCCGTCTTAGCCCTGCACTTCATACACAGGGTTCTAACCAGACGCTGAGCCAGGGCACCCAGGAGCACCGATGCAATCAAGTACTTGTCCACTCCAATCTCAGAGAGCCTCAATACCGATGATGCGGCGCTATTGGCATGCAGAGTTGAAAGAACCATGTGCCCGGTCATGGCCGCTTCACCAGCGATTTTGGCCGTTTCCGCATCGCGGATCTCCCCTACCAGAATGATATCGGGAGCCTGTCTTAGCATTGATCTCAGTAAGGTAGCGAAAGTTAACCCGATTTCAGAGTGCACCTGGGACTGTGAATACTCTTCTACTTCGTATTCCACAGGATCCTCAACCGTCACTACGGACTTGGTAGGATTCCACAAGTGGGCTAAAGATGCGTATAGAGTGGTGGTTTTTCCAGAGCCTGTAGGCCCGGTTACAAGCACAAGCCCATTAGCCTTCGCTAACATTTTTGTCAGAATTTTATGGTGATAATTAGAGAGACCAGTCTTGTCGAGAGTCACATTCAAACGATCCTTATACAGGATTCTGATAACCGCTTTTTCACCAAAAACGGTAGGGATCACACTTAAACGGCAGTCAAAGTAACTTGAATCAAGTGAAGCGCGAAATTTTCCGTCTTGCGGTAGTCTTTTTTCGGATATATCCATGCTTGCCATGGTTTTAAACCTGGCTACAATCTTATCTTTGTGATTATCAAGATCAGCGGGAAATTTCAAGAGTTCCTGGCATACACCATCCACGCGGTAGCGAATTTGTAAACGATCATCACATGGCTGAACATAGATATCCGTAGCTCGGCGTTTAATACCAGTCCGAATTACCATGTTGGCGAAGGCTATCATCGGTGAGGATGCTTCCGTGAGATCGAACATATTTTCAATCTGGACAACTTCCTTATCCGGTGGTTCGGCTTTAAGAGCATCCAATAAAGGAAGAAACTCCTTCATTTTTTCTCGAAAACTTGAGATAGCATCCTTGATAGAGTTCTCTGTTGCCGCGTAAATCTTAACCTTGCGGCCAGACTTGTGAGAGACCTCGTCAGCGATGAATTGGAGATTAAGAGGATCGGAATGTACGATCGTCAACTCATTGTGCTTCAAATCCACCGGCAAGACATTGGACTGCACAATATAGTCCTCCGGTAGAACGCGAAACGCGGTAGGTGAAATCTCAACACCCTGTAAATTCATCATGGGAACATCTTTTTGCCAACAGAGACATTCCAGCAGCATCTCCTCGGTCACCAGCTTCATCGCAACCAGCTGTTCTCCCAGTCTTAGACCGGTTTCTCTTTGCTTCCGAAATGCATCTTGCAGCTGTTGCTGGGTCACATAGCCCTTATAGACTATGATGTCCCCAATTCGCATTCGTTCTTTTTCGACCGGATCCATATGCAGTAATCTCCGAGATGTAGCTCGACTCAACGGTTGGTCTCGACCCCTTTTATTGGTGATTTAATAACGAATCAACTCTTGAGAAAAGATTCCACGCAGAGTTGAACAAAAGAAAGAAGCGGTCGTTTCTTTTTGTTAATTGGAGAGTTTTGGAGTCGTTTGTTCTTCCACGGATTCGGGAATTCTTAGAAGAGGAAGTTTTCCGAAAATTGCCGGAAGAAAAACTCTTTTGAAGAGCACAAAAGGCTGATCATCACGTCTCATATCCAATCGAATTTCCACGAGAGGAATGCGCTCTGGATCCCAGCGAAGAGGCTTATAAATCACATATTCATTTCCTTCAAGCCTCCAGCCTCGAAACACATCGGGGATCAGGTCCTTAGATTTGAAGCCCGGATGAAAAGGCTCAAAGGGATCAAGATCCACCTTTCTCTCAAAACGATAAGCTCCGTCATCTTCCTGGACCAGGCGATAGTGAATGGTCTTCAGATGAATCCGGTTTAGATCTGAAGTAGGATCGGATAAGGAGGGATCAGGCTCATCATAGTATTTTTGAAACACCAGGGACTTTGGCTTTAGCTCTACAATCTCAGCGGCAGAGCGAATTTCCCTGGAAATAAGCTCTAAAATCGTTTGGGAGTCCTGGATGGCCAGCAGGGTTTTTGAACCCCGGTGGTAAATTCTCGAGACATTTAAATAAAAGGTATATACAATCCCGCCAACCATAATCATGATGGTTGCAACGATCATAAGTTCGACCAGGGTGAATGCTCTAAGCGTATTCTTCATCTTCTGCGGTAGGTGGATAACTCCAGTTTTCGATGGTTGGATTGGGATTCTACCCAAACAGTCACCGTGATTTTGACCAGGTCTTCTCGGTTGGCTTCTCCATCCAGGGTCCGACGCTCAAATTTTGGATCCCCTTTATCCTTGACCGCTTCCACTTTTACGGTTCTACGATAGATCTCATACCCTGGAGGATAAAAATGATATTTCCACCTGTAGTGTTTTTCATAAACCTTCTTAAATTTCTTAAACAGCACATCCGGTAGATGTTTCTTTTCGGTTTGAATATCGGAAAACTCCTGGTAGAAAAGCTCTGGATTTGATTTCAATTTTTGATAATGACCCACATGTTCATCCACGAATACCCCATCCTCACGACGGGCCGGTTTCGCATAGAGTAGATAATCAGATCTTAGTTTTGAAAAGGGAACCAACTTCAATTCCTCAAGTTTTTCTTCCAACAGATTATAGGCAATGATGTATTCCTTGTTCTTCAAAACCCGGGCATAATTGGATAAAAACATATTGCCAAAGGGGATGATCACGGCTGCCACAATGACCAGCGCCAACATCACTTCGATATAGGTGAAACCTTTTCGTTTTTGAAGTAGATTCCGATCAATCCGGGCATGAAAAACCAACCCCAGTAGAAAGAGGATCAAGGAGGATAAAAGGAAGATTCCCAGGGCCATGAGCGTGGTATCCAAAATGGTATACAGGACCAGCCCTAACAACACCAGACCTAGCTCGATGAGAACGTACCGAGATCCAAAGCTCATAGAACAGTAGGAACAACGGCCTCTTAAAAATAAGTAGCTCAGCACAGGAACCAGGTCCTTAACCCCTAAAACATGACCGCATGCAGGACAGTGAGAACGGGCGAACACAATGGACTCTCGCCGGGGAACTCTCCAAATTGCCATATTTAAGAATGAACCTACCATACCGGAAACAAGGGCGATCAGCGCCATCTTAAACGGTTCAGGTAACAGTTTAAAATGAACGGGAAAGTTCAAGATCCAATCAGGTGTCCACTGCCCCAATTCCTCAACCTCTCTAAGTAGGCTCCAGCGGAGCGCTAAGAGCCTCTTGATGATCTTTTGACAGTTCTACATCAAAGTATGACGCATCGATGGCACCATCTGAAAACTCGTTCATTGTCTTTGCGCAGAACTCAAGGTTCTCACCACTCATCCTTGGATAAATATCCCTTAAAAAAACAAGGGTCTTGCGCTCTCCAATTTTACGTAAAGCAAGCAATGCCTCCCCTACTATCTCTTCATCTCTCTCAAAAAGAAGACAGACCAGCCTCGGAACCGCCGACTGTATACGCTTCTCCCCTAAAGCATAGATGGAATAAATTCTGAGCTGATGTTCTTCACAAAACAACAAATCGAGCAACTGACCTATTTCCTGGTCACTGAGAGATTCGGGGACATCAAATGCTGAGACTCGATCCGCGTAGAGTCCGAGAAGATCACCAATCTGTGATTCTACATTTTTTTCTACCGACACCCCATCCACAAGTTCCGCAAGAGCTTTTCTGGCAGTTAATCGAGGTGAAGACTTAAGCTTATCGACCAGTCGCTGCAAGACCTCCTTGTCTTGTTTTAGTAAACCGTTGATGACTTGATTCCTAACCTGCTCCTGTTCATCAAGCAGTTTTTCGATCAGAATCTCGACTACCTCTCGGGAACCAATTTCACCAAGCGCGTAAGCTGCACTGGCTCTTAGTCCCGTACTTCCCGCACTCAACGCTTCCTGTAAACGACCCAGGACTTTTTTCTCTCCCATGCGAAACATGGCCACAGCGGCATTTGCCATAATGCGATGATTGGAGTTCTCCACGAAGGGAGCTAAAAGATCAAGCAAGCGCTTATCGCCCATCTTTCCCAGTACTTCAATGACATTGGCGCAAACTCGCGGATCCTTATGGTTTAAAAGCTTTTTGAGTAGCTCTGTAGACTCCTGTGAAGGAAATTTTTCGAAAGAGTGAATCAAGGTGGCCAATAGTCTTGGGTTAGTCTCGGACTCCACAACCTGTTCCAATAGCTGCCTGGCTTCCGGAATCTCAGTGAAAAAACGGTACCCTTCTACCGCGGCTGTGCGCAGGTAAGAATTTTCTGAAAACAGGTGCTCCTTGAGAAAGTCGAATGCTTCGGGGAGCGAGAATTTATACAGGATGCGCAGCGAAAATGCCGCTACATAAGGCTCCTCAGTTTGAGAAAGCTCGAACAAGATCTTTTGTTGATCAGCAGTGATTGAATCACAGCATTGCTCCAGGTACCTGAAAGTATAGACCCGTACGAGCGGGTCATCCAACGCGAGGTTTAAAAATAGCGGCTCGATAGCAAGATCGCCGAACCTGGAAAGAACCTTCATGGCGATCGAATGAACCTGGTAGTTTTCCGAATACATAGCAAAGATTACATCATCAAGAAATCGGTCTAGATGAAGCTCTCCCACCACCCAGAGCGCGGATGCGCGCCGTAAAGGATCCGTCCCTTTCAGCATGAGGTTCAATAAAGGGAGATGTTGGGACTGTCCGAGGTCAAGAAGTTCTTTTAGCACCGTTCCAACCACTCGATTGTGCTCATCTTTGAGTAGAGGACGAATTCTATCGGCAAGACTCTCACTATCTTTTGTCTTGAGCTTGACCAGGCTCTCTACAGCATTCGAGCGAATCCTGGGTTCAAAATGGAAGAGATACTTATCCATAGCATCCAGGAGGTTGGGGGTACCAATGTCCCCGAGGACACGGAGCAATGAGGCTTTAAGAAAGACATCCTGTTCAAGTTCAAGTTTATCCATCAGCAGATTGGAACAGCGCCGGTTGGCGATTTTTGAGATTGCCTGAATTGTAGATTGGCGGATGTCCCTTGAGGGATGAGTCAAATTTTTGGCTAGCTCAAAGAACAGATCGTACTGCTGGGATTCTGTTAGCTCCACAACAATCAAACCACCTTCCAGTTTAGAAATCTGAACACAGGGACCAACTCTCCAACGGATCGTAAAAAGAGAGGTTCTCGATCTTCAAAGTAAACTTCCGCCTGAATTTCATCGAGTGTTTTCTCATCCATTAAGATCTCAAACCATCCCGCCGCTTCCACTAGTGAAGAGGAGACAGTAGCCAGCCTTCCATGGGTTCTGTTTTGCTGAAATTCATCTCCGAGATTACCACAAAGAAACTCGCCAGAAACCAGGGAAGCACCTACCTGAATCGATTTTGAAAACCACTGCCCCTGCATCATTTGAAACTGAGAAAAGACAGACTCGACTCTCTTCAAAGACTCTCGAATACTAAGTCCATCCCCTAAGGGATAATTCACAACAAAGCAATTGGGTCCCATTTCTTCAAAAACTGCTTTCCCATTATCGAGGCAGGAAGTAATAGTGGAAAGTGTTTGCGAACGCAGTTGCCAGATTTCATCCTCACCAAGACCGGCAAAGAGGTTATTCAAATTTTTAATCTGAATACGCACCTGTATAAGGCCCATTTTACGAACCTCAAATTCAATTTCAGGAGAATTTAGAACCCTGTGAAAAAAAGCCCTCGAAAAATATTTGGAGATGGTCTTCTCTACCCTGCGCAGTTCAAAAAAGAAAAGTACGATGAAAGCAACCAGGGTTAACCCAAGGATGTAGAGATCGTTGAGGCCAAGATCGTGAAGGCTAAGGTCTGAATAAAGTGTGAAAAAACAATAGATAAATAGCGCTGAAAAAACCAGTGAGAGTACATAGAAGATCATGCGGCTTGGCCGCTTGAGACGACTGATTTTTCGCCTGGTTTTCTCCCTGATTTGCATCAGGAGAAACTCGCCCTCCTCTTGCGAAATCTCGCCAAGGCGTACCTTCTGCTGAATCTTCTCCAGTTCTTGCTTGAAACTATCTTCAACTTGTCGGGAATTCATCCAGACTCCAGTCTTCGAAAATAACCCGGGAAACCAGGGAACAAATGGAGGGTTAAATCGGCTCCATAACTCATCTAGACACGGTTTCAGAACCAATCGGAAACCAGTCTAACACAGGAAAAAAGTTCAGGAAAGTTTGTCTGAGAGACACTTCTGTACATAGGCGGAAACAACCCCGGGAATCCGCTTGAAGACAGATACGTCCTTCACCATTGAGGAGGAAATATGGGCGAGGCTCTCATCAGTGCGAATAAACACGGTCTCAAGCTGCTCTGCCAAGTGCTTGTTCATAGCAGCCATTTGAAATTCATGCTCGAAGTCAGTATAGGTTCTCAGACCTCGCAAGATCCCAAAAGCACCGAGCTGGGTTGCCAGATCCACGGTGAGTCCATCATAGATCATGACCTTTACAGGTAAGTCCAATCCTTCCAGGTAGGATTCGAACATAATTTTGCGCTCTTCATCCCCGAATAAGAATTTTTTTCCTGAACTGCCTTTTGTGATGCCAACCACAAGGGATTCACACATCACAAGACCTCGTTTTACAACGTCAAAATGACCCATGGTGGGAGGATCAAAACTACCTGGGTACAAAAGGATTCTCTCATCTTTCATCAGACACCTTTTTTCCTAGTTTGAGGCTCCGCTTTTCCAGGTGAAATCGTTTATTTTCCTCTTCAATGAAATTGTTAAAATAAACCACTGGATTATCAGCGGTTTCATTGATGCGATTGATCTCTTTCATGTATTCCTTCGCCAAAAAGCTTTGCGCTGAGCCCGGCACCAGCCATGTAACCGCTTGAAAATACTTGTAGGCTTCCGAATAGTCTTTCTGGGTAATGAATAGTTCCTGTGCGTATTTAATGAACGGCACCACGGCATCGTTAGCTAATTTAGCGAACAGCTTCGAATCAAGATCCGGCTTTTCCTTGGCCACACGAAGGGCTTCATAAAAATTCTTTCCTGCAGCTGCGTAGTCTCCCACAGTCAAAAGTTTTGATCCTTGGAAAAAGTATAGGTTCATCAAATAAACCAGGGCCGTTTCTGCCTCCGTACTATTTTTATTGAGCCGAATAATTCTTTCAAGATAGGGTCTACAGTTCTTGAAATCCTGCTGGTAATAATACTTACGTGCAATGGACATGTATTTGTTCAGCAGTGTTTCACGAACAGTTTTTGAGAGAATCCCTGAAGGCTGCAGCTTCACAAACTGTTCCAGGTTTTCGATTCCCCTCTGCAGCTCGCGAATCCGAAAATAGAGAAATCCCAGCTCGTAATAACTAAGCTGAAATTTCTTATTGTAATCAATGGACTTTTCCAAAGACTCAATGGCAACGCGGATTTCCTCCTTCTTGATCGCGTCCATCCCAACCTTGAAAAAGTACTTGGACAATCGTTCTCGAATTTGAACCTTTTGCCCTTCACTAACAGCGTCGTTTCTTAAGATACTCTCCAAATGGTGAACTTCGTCCTTTTCTGAATGAAATTGCTTTTCCTCCAATACCTCTACAGTCTTCCCTTCCAGTATGGATTGAATCCCCAGAACACTGCCCTCAACCCCCTTGGTCTGACCACTTTTCTTTAGTTGTTTGATTTCGGCTAGCCTCTTGGAAGCCCCTGGATGAGCAGGGTCTATGGCAAGGATTTTCTTGAGCTGAATCTCTTCAAGACCATGGTCTCCGCTCTGCTGATAATTCTGAGCGATTTTCCATAAAAAACTGATGTCCTGGGCTCCTGCCGAACCGCATTGCAGCATCAACAGAAGAAGAAGAAGAAACCTGAGCATCAAATGCTCCCTTCGGGGCCTTCTCCCTCTGGTTTCATGGGAGGCAGCAGATCATCTAAATCCATACCTCCTCCTCCCATAGGTTGAGGTTCGGAATCATCCCCAGACCTCATGGGCGGAAGGAGATCATCATAGCCATCCGTGGGAGAGCCTCCTTGAAGGGGAGGAAGAAGATCATCATAATCCCCTGACCCTGCGGAGCTGTCTTGCAGGGGGGGTAAGAGATCATCGTAGGTGTCCAGGGAGCCGGAATCCTGTAAAGGGGGCAGCAGATCGTCGTAATCTTGTGCCCCTCCCTCAGAGTTCTCCAGGGGAGGCAGTAGATCATCATAATCTCCACCGGCTGAATCTGCTCCTCCAATATTTGGCAAAAGATCATCATGGGAATCTGGCTCTCCCATGGCGGGCAGAAGATCATCAAAGCCTTCAGCAGGGGGAATAAATCCTACTCCCACGCCATCATTGGCCGGTAGAAGGTCTTCAAAGTCAGACGCCTGGCTCTCATGTACTTCATTTGCAGCTGGAGCGGGGTCTGAAAGGTTCAGGGCAAGTTCTCCTCCGGTCTCAGCGGCCATAGGAGGTAGAAGATCATCGTAGGAACCCGCATCAATCGATTGAGAATCCATGATACCTGAAGCATCAGGTTCCAGAGACGGGTGTGAATCTCCTGTGACCGCATGGCCAACTTCTTCCGACATGGCAGGCAGGAGATCTGAATAGTCATTCACACTTTGCTCCATTGAAGAAGACTGCCCAGGGGATAGATCGGATTCTTCAGTCAACTGTTCCAACGGAAAAGAAGAGTCCACTGATGGACTATCTGAGCCTGGCAATGCAGTCTCTGGTACCAGGGGAGACTCTACTGCCGTGAGCACTTCTTCAGGTATGGATGAAACTTCTTCCTCCACTATCGCTGACCTGGTTTCAACCTTTTCCGTTACCGTCTTTGAAGGCTGGCTGGTCTGCTTTTTAAGGGTATCGGCCACATCTTCCAGGGATACTTCTTCATGAGGTTGCGAGTCAATTGAGGTGCTCTCACTAACTTCTTTCAAGCTTTTGGCACGCTCCCTGGCTTTCTCAATAGCGGGGGGAATATTACCCGTTTCCTGAAAGGACTTGATGTGAGCGATGGCCTTATCCATGAAGTACTTTTCAAAGGAAATCGCACTTGCATGGTATTCCTCAAGGAGTTCCAGGGCTTCTTGAGTAAGAAGCAGTTCCAGAGAACGGATTGCCAGGAGTCGGCTGGACGTTTCTGCCTCAGCAAGAATGCGACGGATTCGGGGAATTTCTTCTATCCATTCGATTGCCATATAGACCTCAGATGGAGGGCTTCCAGGATTCGCATCCTGCATTCCTTATCGTCTTCGCACTCCAAAACAAATGTATTTTTCTGCAGATATTCCCCGAGGTCAACCTCTCGGGGCTCAGTACCATTATCGTCAAAGAGCAGAAATATTTTGGCTTTTTCGAAAAGATCGAACAATCTTGAGGCATTCAGATGGAATTTTGTACTAGGAATTCCATGAACGCGCACAAATACAGCGTCCAGTGGAAAATTTGAAGGTAACTGTAGTAATTCTTGGATGGAGTCCTTTTGGGTGATTGCAAGTGTATAAACCGACTCCTCCTTTTTTAAGCCCGCTCCGGCATCATCCGCCATTCCTACCAGTGCCAGGTTTCTGATCGCTTTCCTTCGAATTATGCTCGTGTGGGTAGTTAGATCACTTGAGCGACGCTGCTGGTATCCTTCATCGAGTTCCTGGAATCTCTTATAAGCTGAAAGAAGCTCATATCCCAACCCCCCTCGACTGCTGGAAATGGCTTTCACCAATTGTAGATACAATAGATCCCTTTGTGATTTGAGCTTCACAATATCCTCGGGAACAGGTCCTTGAAAGGAACTGAGGTCTATCGTGTAAGTACTCTCAACCTCTGCCAATCCTTGAATTTCTTCCGTCTCTACTTTCAGAAGACCCTGAATTCGCTCCCGGTAAACAGAGTCAGGATTATCCCTCAGGATCTTGATATAGAAATCCAGCGCTCTTTCCCTCTGCCCACCCAGCCTATAAGCGTTCCCCAGCTTAAACAACAGGCGCTCCGCCTTGAAGGACAGCCTATTCTCAGCAAGTGCGCGAGTATAGAGAAGAATCGAAGCTCGAAAATCCTTATCCTGGTACTTTGAATCCGCGTTTCTTTCCACACCCGACGGTGAAAGCAGAAACAGATAAAGTGCTCCCAGAACAATGGTCAGAATCACGAGTGCGGATAGAATCTTGGTCATGAACCAAGAACTCCCATGAAAAGAGTATTGAGCTCCAGACTGGTGTTATAACGACCATGGAGATTTTTAGCCTGATCGGACAAATCTTCCACCATGGTGGAATACTCTTCTTTAAGCCTGGCCTCTTTCTCAAAGAAATAGTTATGAAAGAAAATAGCCTTTTTTCTCTCTTCCATCTCCAGTGCGAACTCCTGGTAGTATTCCCTCAATTTACCCAGATCCTCATTAAACTCATGCTCTCTTCTGCGCTCATAGGTATGGATTTTATCTCGCAGCCAGCTCAACACTTCCGCGGACATTTCATCGCTCCATACGTTGGCTTCATTTTTTTTGTCGACTTGCTCGGATACATGACAGGTTTCCAAAAATTCAAGGGGATCCTCAATTCGTCGAATTCTTCCTTTTGAATTGAGAAAGAAACCAAGCTCGGAGAAGGGACTTGGCCTTAAAATTCTTAACTCCAAACACAGAAAGGAGCCCTGATCCTGCGCTGGGGAAACAAGTTTTAGCCATTGCCCATGCAAAGACTCGAAGAAGCTGCGCTCACCTTTGAGATCCAAAAACGCTTCCGCATCACAGGTTCCGCTGGAGAGATACTCATCATAGAGCGATTCGATACTCTTCATAGTTCTTCCGTACCCAGCGCGAGCTGTTGATAATCACGGACCTTATCATAATTTTCACCGGCCTCCGAAAATTTGTTTCCAAGCTCTTCAAAGCCTTCCTGAAGCTTATTCTCAGAATCAAATTTTACAATGATATCCATGATTTTCCGATCGAGGGTTTCCAAATCCTTGAGCTCATGCCCGAGGTAGCCCAGAACCATTTCCAGCTCGCCCACAACACGCTCGAATAACTTGATCTTCTGACCTAATAACCGAATGATATATTCCTCGATGGTTCCTTTGAGATAGAGATTGATAATCAAGACTTCGCGTGTCTGACCCAAGCGATGTACCCTCCCTATTCTCTGCTCAACTTTCATAGGATTCCAGGGTAAATCAAAATTAACCAAAATCCTGGCAAACTGCAGATTCCACCCTTCAGCCCCACTATCAGTGCTAAGCAGGACGGGAGCAGAGCCTCGAAAGCGCTCCACGGCCTCGCTTTTCTTCTTGGAACTCATTTCTCCATGAAAAAGGGCTGTCTCCAATCCCATGCCTTCTATCATTTTTCTCAGGGCCTCTTGTGTACCTCGAAACTGGGTAAAGATCAGGATCTTTTCATCATCTTGTCTGGATTCCAATAGATCCTTTAATTCTCTGAACTTTCTGGATTTGCTGGCTCCTACACAAAGTTCCTGGATAGACTCAAAAAGATCGACTACATCTGCCGGAAAATCACCTCGGCTTAACAAACCCTCCAGGGAACCAGCCAGTGCCTGAGGTGAAGAACATGCTAGTTTTTGTAGCAGCATCAAAGTCAGGGGATTGAGAAGAGAGCCGGGATCAGCGCTTCTGGGATAGTATCTTTGTAGTAGAGAACTAAGAGAATGGTAGATTTTAAGCTCTTCCTCAAGCGGTTCAACCTCTCTAAGAATCACTCTTCGCTGGGGAAGATTGAGACGGGATTTTGCACGGGAGCTGCGAATCATCGCCTTGGCAAGATTACTTCTCAAGGTTTTAACGTTTACCGGCATTCTCCCCCCGGAGGGATTCATATAGCGCTTGCGAAACTGACGCCTGGTTCCCAGGACACCGGGAGCCACAAGATAGATCAAATTATAAAGTTCTATCAGGTCGTTTTGAATTGGGGTTGCTGTCAAAAGCAGCAGGAATCGGGAAGTTAATCCCTTCACAAATTGGAAATTCTGCGTCTTGCGATTCTTCAGCCGATGAGATTCATCAACGATAATCATGTCAAAACGGCGCCGATGTAGAGTCGAACGAAAAGTTTTCGTTTTTGCCGTATCTAGAGACATGATCAAGAACTTGTCATCACCAGCGGAACTAAGGGAACTCGCGATTGAGAAACGAATTTTAAATTTGGACCACATTTCCTGACGCCATTGCATGGTCAGGGACGCGGGTGTCAAAATCAGGCAACTGTTAAGCTGTCCTCTCAGCAGGTACTCCCGCAGGATCATACCAGCTTCGATCGTCTTACCCAGACCCACTTCATCCGCCAACAAAGCCCGACCGCGACATTCAAACAGCACCTTTCTTACAACCCGGGTCTGGTGAGGAAAGTGCTCTACATCATCAAGTCCCTGCACTCCCAGAAGTTCGCTCCCTTCCAGGAAACTCTGCAGCGCATACTCTTTGAGAGCACCTATAGCCCATTTCTGATCGATTGAATCCGAAGTAGTCTGCTTCTGTAAGTCAGAAACCAATTTCTGAAGATTCTCCTCGGTGGTATGTTGGTAACTCTGGTCCAACTCGGGACCTGATTCAGAGGCGAATAATTCCCTGACCACATCTTTGAGGCGATCTGGATTCACTGGCAGCTCTACATAGATGCGGCGAAGATCATTTCTCATGCGCATCAGCCTGAGTGAGGCACCTGGCTCAAATCCAAGTTTCTGGCATAAGTCCTTGAGTTCTACGCAAAGGAGGAAGGCATTGTCTTTACGATAGGTTGCCTCAAAAATTCTTTCTGAAATCACCATTTCAGCGGTGCCGAGGTCCCTCAAAAAAGAGAAAAACGACCGAGCCTCGTAATCCACCTGGAGGATTCCGTTCTCCAGGAAGTGATCGGTGAGTGTGACTTGAATTTCCTGCTGAATTTCAGATTGCATAGGCAAAGATCGAACATTATATACCTGAATGGAGATCAAATGTCGGACTAAAGGGCAGCCCTACTCGAGATGGAACTACGAAGATCCTCTCGTCCCTGAGCGACAATCTTGATTGAGATCTTGTAACCCCTGAGAGGGATTGATATATTGGCGATTCTTTAAGCCTTGCCGCGAAACGAAGTCTAAGAGGATTGTGACAAGGATTTTTGCACCCGTAGCTCAGTCGGATAGAGCGTTTGATTGCGGATCAAGAGGTCACAAGTTCGAATCTTGTCGGGTGTATTAGCGCACGGAGGGCCGCTTTCGGAAGTGCTTCCTATGTGGACACTTCCGATAAGTAGCGCCTGATGCCGGTTCCTTCGTCG
>Ga0257122_1000334_pt1 | contig 45322 bp, 35 predicted proteins | sample SI106_120metaG_FD_190146 | JGI IMG/M metagenome (GOLD analysis project Ga0257122, IMG submission 190146) | Marine microbial communities from Saanich Inlet, British Columbia, Canada - SI106_120 | ecosystem: Environmental > Aquatic > Marine > Inlet | place: Canada: British Columbia | collected... | reverse complement strand
GACCGAAAACCGATACCCAAAAACCTACGACCGAAAACCTACGACCGAAAACCGAAAACCGAAAACCTACGACCGAAAACCTACGACCGAAAACCGAAAACCGAAAACCGACGACCTACGACCGAAAACCTACGACCGAAAACCGAAAACCTACGCCCTATATCTTTCGTGTAACGCGTTTGAGCCAACGGCTCACATCTTCCGCAAGCGATGACTTGAGCGAACGGTAAACCCGTTGGTGATAGTCGTTAAGCCATTGTCGTTCTTCCGCGTCGAGCAAGCTTTTGTCGATCAGTTTACGGTCGATTGGACAGAGGGTGAGTGAGTCGAACTTTTGGAAGGGGATCTCGTGGCTGTTCTTCTTATCTTCACAGACCCGAACGAGGTTCTCGATACGAATACCGTAGGCCCCTTCACGGTAGTAACCGGGTTCATTGCTCAGAATGTTGCCAACTTCCAAGGGGACGCCGGTGCAGCGTGAACCGTGAATACTCTGGGGACCTTCGTGAACATTGAGGTAAGAGCCAACGCCGTGTCCGGTGCCATGGTTGTACTGTAACCCCCCCTGCCATAGTGGCATGCGTGCGATACTGTCGAGCTGGCGTCCCGTGGTTCCCTGGGGAAAGCGCGCTCTGGAAAGGGCGATATGGCCTTTTAGAACTCGGGTAAAATGCATCTTCTGTTTCTGGGTGGCCTTCGATCCCAGAAGAACCGTGCGGGTAATATCGGTGGTGCCGTCCAAATACTGGCCACCGGAATCGACCAGGAGGATGCCCGCTTTGCGTAACCGTGAAGCGCTTTCGGCCTTCGCCGAATAATGAATGATCGCCCCGTGCGCAGCGTAGCCGACGATGGGATCGAAACTTTGACCGCGATAGTGAAGGCCTTCGGCCCGAAAAGCCTCCAATGCTTCAGCCGCTGTCACTTCGGTTATCTTCGTTTTGCCTAGGATCTTTTCCAGCCAATGGAAAAAACGCACCATGGCCACACCATCGCGCTGGTGTGCGTCGATCATGCCGTCTATTTCGGTGGCATTCTTTTTCGCCTTGGCAACCCAAATAGGAGAGCGCTCTGAGATGGTCTTTATGTTTCTCAGCTTTTGGGCGATCCAGGCGTTATTGGCTGCCTCATCGACCCATACAGCTGATCGCTTCCTCGACTTGGCCATCGCTGATAGTGCCTTGCCGAAATCAGAATAGGGGCGAAAGTCAAAATCAGATTTGCGTTGAAGCCGCGCCGGCACTTTTTCAAGGTCGACATAGAGGGTGGCTTTCTTAGCCGTAACGATCGCATACGAAATGACTACGGGATTGAATGGCACGTCATTTCCGCGAATATTGAACAACCAGGCAATACTATCCAACGCACCGAGGACGTGGGCATGAGCGCCGCGTTCAGCCATCTTCTTCCGGAGGTCGGAGAGCTTTCTACGGGTCGTTCTTCCACTATAGCGGGGCGGGTGAGCATTGAAGGGCTCGCAGGGTGGGGCAGGTTGGTCGTCCCAAACCGAGTCGACCAAATTCTTGTTGATCAGCTTGATGCCAATACCTCGCTTCTGCAGCGCCTGCTTGTTACTTTGCCAGGTGGCTGCATTGACGAGGCGAGGGTCGACGCCGATGCACTGCCCCTTTCTTAGCGATGTCGCGACCCAATTCCAAAGGGTGGGTACCTTGGGTTGTCCCATACGGAAAAGGTCGATACCGCTGCCCTTCAATTCGTTTTCTGCCTGGAGAAAATAGCGCCCATCGGTCCACAGGCCGGCAGAGCGTTGTGTAATGACAACGTCACCAGCGGACCCACTGAAGCCACTGATCCATTGTCGCCGTTGCCAGCACGCGGGGACGTATTCGCTTTGGTGGGCATCGGTGCTGGGAATAAAATAGGCGTGAATCTTCGCCCGCTTCATCTCTTTTCGCAGCTTTGCCAGACGTACTGTTACAGGTTCCATCGATTAGCTCCTTCGTCTAGCAATGCGCCCAAACCGCGCATTCACTTCGACCCAAGGCCAGACAAGCTGGTCTTTCGGGGATTGGTAAACGGCCTGCCTGATGTCACGATCTGTCGTGACAAATTCGACTTCTTTAGTCAGGGGCGCCCAATGGTGTGTGGACTGCGGCCGAGACGGGATGTCTGCCCTCTTGAGGGTTTCTGTATACTTATTATGTACCAGGGTGCAATGGCCCACGGCATCGCCGATTAACACTTGAGTATCGTTTTCCGCACCGCCGGTTTGGCTGTTCAGCATGTAGTAGAGGTATTCCAGGGCTTCTGGAAGCATGGATAGCGTGACAACCGCGCGGGTACTCGATGTTGGGACGTGATCGAGAAACTGCCCGTCGCGATGCAGCTCAATGGCGCGCTCTACAGTAAGCGAATAACTTCCGCCGAGAGCGTGGATGAATACAGGGGAATCCAAAGCGGCACCGATGAGGCGCAGGGCAATTCTGATCGCTTCCCACGAGAAGATGGATTGGTAGTGCTTCAGGAATCTTTCGCCATGCACCATGACCCGCGTAAACTTCTGCATGCCGATACTGCCGTGGGGGGAACCGTTGGCGGCGGAAAAGAGCAAATTTCGGCAAACGAGACTATCGAGTAGCTGCTGTTCTTTGGGCGTACCGCCGCGCAATAGACTCTCGACCAAAAGGGCATTGGCACAACCTTGGCTATAGCCAATGATGCCCCAGGGGCTGTCGGCTTTCTCGATCGTCTCAATAATGCGCTCGGCGTTATATTCTAAGGAGCGCCCCGTTCCGGTAGGTGCCCGAAGAATACGAATACCGCGCCTTTCTTCCAGCCGACGGTAGGCATCTTCGAGCTCGCCGCCCGCTTCACCTTCCGTGATTACGCCCATGCAGCTCACGATGCTGAAATCATATTCGCCCGGGGGAGGATCGATGAGCAGCCTTACGAGTGGATCGGCCAGTAATTCCTTTTGGTCGTCTTCCCGGTAATAGAGCGCTTTGACGATCGCCTGTAGCAAACTCTGCTCACCGTCGATGGACAAGCTCTTTGGGCTGACGACCGTAAGCCAACGGCGCACTTCGTCGAGATCTTCTTGGTGGGCACGCACACTGACCAGAATGCGGAGCGCTTCTTCGTTCCGCGCCCAGAAGTCGCGAAAGAATGGTTCTTGATAGGCGCGTGGCTCTTCGCTCAATAACTTGCTACAGGCGCGAAATGCTGCGTCGTAGGCTTTTCGTGCGCGCTGCCGCGGGCCACCTTTGTCCCGGCTAAAATCACATTGCCTACCGAGTTCATCTGCTTTGGCGATCGATTCTTGCGCCTTTTGGGCGAGTTTCTGAACCGTCTTGGAAGGAGCGACAATCGGCGCAGCGTCGTGCCGTACGAGTTGCAAGTGTTGCTTCTTGGCGAGATAACTATCGGCTTCAGCGATGATTTGGTCAGCTACGTGGTGCAATTCGGCATAGTAGCTTTCTCTCGCTAAGCGCCCACCGGCCATATAGTCTGATTGTTTCGGGATTTCACAATCGAGTTTCTCTTCCAGCATTTGCGCTAGATCTAGAGGGGACACCATCTGGTCCTGGTTCTGGTCGAGGAAAGCGTAGAGTATTCCTGCGAGGGCTCTGGGGCTCTGATGACCCAGCTCGATAAAGACCTCTTTGGTGAAGCTCGCTTCCCGCTGTAGCATGAGTTCGAGGAGCAGACGGTTGTTGATTTGCGCGAGGCGGCCCTGCCTACCGGCCGCCAACCCCGCTTGCAGCAGGGTTGCTACTTCTTCTGGCCCAAGCGCTGTGGGTGGAGGCCATTGAGTGTCGTCGACCGTGAGTGTTTGGCCAAGAGACGTCAGCGGACCAACAACCTCCAAGAGGTAGGTGTTGATAGTCAACGGCTGGGGACCGTGCTCGATTCCCCCGTAACCTTTCCGGAGTTTTTCGACCTGAATCTTTGTTTGCATCACATGGTGAAGTTGTTGCAGCGCCGCCCTATTCCAGGAAGCATCGGCCTGTTCGAGGATGTGTGACAGCTGCGCGATATTCAACATCGGCGCGAGTTCGACCAGTGTTTCGAGGAAACTATCATCCACCTCGTGTTCCGAAAGGCGTTCATAGATCAGTTTGGCGCTGGGCAAACATTGCAAGGCGTTCGTATGGCGGTGATCTTCCACGAGTGGCGGTAGCTCTTCTGATGCGAGGGGCGAGATGGGATCGCCGGGGCTCAAAATCAGATTGGCGATGCTGAGCAGCATGCCCAGTTCGTAGTCGATATCGAAATCGCCGAGATGCTCTTGAAGAAGTTGCTTGGTCTTCGCGACGGGAAGGCCGTCCGCTTCCGTAGCCTGTTGGATGATGGGCTTTAAAGGTTCTGCTAGGCTGCCGTCCCCAATCAGAATCAACGACAGCATTTTTGCGATCATGGGTCGCGGAAGGATGTCACCGGGTTCCTCAATGCCTTCGGCTTTCACCATCCCCCTTAGCGAGGTGAGCAAGATTCGTAGGTCACTGAGCCATTCGGCAAGCTGGGGCGAAAACACTTCCAGTGCGTCATTGACATGTCCAAGCGCGTCGTCCGAGCCGAGGATCTCCAGAAGGTGTTCTGGATCAGCCGCAGGATTAACCAGGGCGTTGAAATATCGAACCCCGTAAAGACCATCGCGATTTCCGGAAAAGTTGAGCTTTCCGGTATCGCTCAATTCAAGGGTTAGGTTTCCGCTGCGCAAGTCATCGCTGAGAAGGGATACGGCTCGGTCGGCGAAATGAAGAAGGCAGGGTTCGCCATGCAAATCCCAACGCCAATTGAGAGCGATGTCGGTCAGGCCAGCAGGCGATAGGCCGCCCGTTACCACTATGCCGGAGATTTCGGTTCCTACCGGCAATTGAAGTTTTCGGCGATCTAAGACGAGTTCCGTCTTATCCAATGACAGGCCGAAGGTCGTTCCGGAACAGTCCACCCGTGGCTGTTCGACCGTTGCTATCATCGCTGCTAAATGAAGGTCGAAGGCGAGCTTGCCTTTGCCACTGAGGTTGCCGTGGCGAATGTCCAGTTCAGGAATGATCGGCAAGGTCGCTTTGAGGTCGTAGTCAAGGTCGCCCTTGATATCCAGGGCCGCGTGAAGTTCACCCTCAGGCTTAGGTGTAATCGCCCCGCTGACACGAGTCTGTAGGCTCAGTTCGAGTTCTTCCATTCCGCCAACGAAATGCAGCGGCGTTGTACTCTTCAAATACGTATTGAGATTCAGTGGGCTAAGAAGTTCCGCAGAGAGGGTATCTTCCGAAAATTCGAGCGAAAATCGACCGGCGATTTCAAGTTCTTGGGTGGCGAAAGACGCGTCGACGCCACCAATACAGAAGGGATGTTCGGCGTGCATATCGACGACAAGGGAGGGAAGGCGGCTCCCGCTCTTAAAACCGCCCTCGAGTTGCATATCGACAGAATTACCCGCATCGATTTGGATGTTGCCCTCGACGAAAAGATCTGCGTTGCAGCCTGTTCCGATAACGCGAATTTCATCGGCGCGAATAGCGATATCTCCATCGTCACTGATATTTGCGGCGAAGGATGTTTGCACCGTGAGTGGAGGTGCTTCTACTTGAGCCTCGATCAGGCTGCCATCGTTTGTCGTCAGCGAGGTCTTGACCACGGGGGGCGCAACCTCGGCGCTTATCTCACCATGAGCCGCTACGACGAGACCCAAGAAAGCCTGAGTCAGTTGCGAAGGATAGTCATCGAGGGACTGTAGGTCCGCAGTGATGAAGGGCTGCGGTGAAAGTAGCCTTGTGAGCGAAGCGTGAAGGACGGGTAATATGGGTGCGGGTAGGAAAATATTCTTGAACGGAATATAGAGCCGGTCGAAGAATCGGACGCGTCCAGAAAATGATGCTCGGAGTTTCGGAACCGGGCCACCCTCGCGTAGTTGAAGCGTGGCACTGTCCAAGAGTACGGTGATGGCAGAATCTGCTGGCCCGTTGGCCAACTCTGTGGCCAGTCGAAGTAGTTCGGCGAGTTGAGGTTGAAGTGAACGAGCCTTGGCCACCATGTGGTCGTCGAGAAGCTCGTGCACGCCACTGAGCGTTGTGAGTAGATTGCTGATTCGCAGCGGGGGATCAAACGAAATTTCCGTCCATCGTAATACGGGTTCGCTATCGCTGCCTTCTGCTGGGCTAATTGCAAAACGGGCTGTTGCTTTGGCGCCGGGCTCCGTCAATAGCTCGCAGTTCTTCCCCCCAGCGAGGGGCATGAGATGGGTACCGCCGGCAAAGCGCAGCGTTGCGTTTCCTTCGGCTTGTCTCAAGGCTTGCGGCAGTTCGCCGCGGATGTCGACGCGAGCCAAATCAGGCATACGAATCGGAGCGAAAGAGTGCAGCTTTCTGGGAAAGCGGTTGCGGTCCAACGCGATATCGATCTGAGGGGGGGCACCTGAAGGAGCACCCTCTGTCGACGATTCGGCGAATAGGAATTGAATACCGGTGGGGCGAGGATCAGCCATGGCTGATGCTATCATGTCGACTAATTGTGCCAAGGGGCGAATGGAGAGGGAAGGGTACTGATTATTTCAGCAGGGCGTCGATTTTCTTCCGCCAAAATTCCATGTCGTGGGGGCCTACTATTTTTTCACCGTTGAGGAAGAAAGTCGGGGTGCCTTCAATTTTGCGACGTATGCCTTCTTCGACGTCGTCCAAGACGGCCTGGCGGGTGCTCTGGGATTTGACGCATTGCGAAAGTTTGGCCATGTCCAGCTTATGCGCTCGGCCATAACCCTCGAGTTCTGACCAGCTCAGATTATGCTGATTAGCGAAAAGGTCGCCGCTGTAGGGCCAATATTTGCCCTGTTCCGCTGCGCAGCGAGCGAAATAGGCGGCTTTACAAGCGTTATTATGAAACGCGCGATCGATTTTGCGGTTGCAGCGCTTGTCCAGAGGGTAGTCGCGATGCTGGAAGTGAATCTTATTGGGATACTTGCTCAGAACCTTGAGCACCATCTTATGTCCGAGGGCACAAATGGGACATTCGTAGTCGCTAAACTCTTCCAGTTTGATGGGGGCTGTCGTGGGCCCTACGGTCATTCCGCTGATGACGAGCCCGTCCAATACCTTGAGATCGACTTTGGTGGCTGTTTGACTTTCGCCGAAGAGTTTGGGCACAACGGCAAACTGGCCAATGCCAATAATGAGCACCAATGCTGTTCCCACCATACCCGGGCCTGATTTCAGCGCGCTGCTCAATTGTCGGGGGCCTTCTTTGACGAGGGCCCCCAATCTGCCGCGATTCGCGACGGTGAGGAGCAGGAGGAGAATGATATTTGTGGTGTAGACACCGGTACAAAGTATACAGAGCGAACGGATAACGAATATCGCAATTCCACCCATCAATAATGATACCGGCAGGCCGATAACCATCATCCACCAAAGTAACGAATCCCACCGCTTGACGCGCCACCAGCCCAGAAGCGAGAGGAGTACGAATCCCAAAGCCAGGCCGTAGAATTCAAAGGCCAGGAGAGCCAACGGAACTTTGGCCACGGCCGCGTAGGGACTGCGCGCCACCGTAACGCAATCGGCGTTTTCGCCCATACTACAAAAGCTCTCGACCTTGGCATCGCCGGCGGTTTGTATTTCGGCATAGAGGACGCCGAGGTAGGCATTACTTGCGACGGCGGCGAGGAGGAGAAATAGGGTGAGCCCCGTCAATAGGGGGCTGACCTTCGTTTCTCTGTTATCTGATGCACTCATTACGACGGCAATATCCTACGTCTTGGCTACCCTTGCAAGCCATCGAGTATTCCAAGAAGTTCGGCGGTCTTTTCTTTCATGAGTTCCCGATCGCCGCGGGATTCGACGTTCAGTCTCACGAGGGGCTCGGTATTGGATTTGCGGAGATTGAAGCGCCAATCAGCGAACTCGATACTGATCCCGTCGACCTCGTCCACGGACAGGGCTTGGGGAGCGTATTTTTCCTTCGCGATTTCAAGCGCGCGATCAGGATCGGGGATGGTCCGGTTGATCTCCCCGCTGGCAGGGAAGCTCGTGACACCTTCATTAACGAGTTCTGCTAGTGATTTCCCAAGCTTGGACATGGCCTGAAGAACGAGAAGCCACGGGATCATCCCTGAATCGGAATACGAAAACTCCCGGAAATAATGATGGGCCGACATTTCGCCGGCATAGATGGCATCGACCGCTCTCATCTTTTCCTTGATGAAGGCGTGGCCGCTTTTGCAGAGAACGGCTTGACCGCCGCTTTCCTCGACGGTCTTTACGGTATTCCAGGTGAGCCTCGGATCGTGGATCACCTTGGCGCCGGGGTTCTTGGCCAAGATCTGACGCGCTAGGAGGGCCACGATATAATACCCCTCGACGAATTCGCCATTCTCATCGAAAAAGAAACAGCGATCGAAATCGCCGTCCCAGGCGATGCCCACCGCGGCCTGCTTCTCCTTGACGGCGTTGCTGGTTACCGGCCGGTTTTCTTCTATCATCGGGTTGGGAATACCGTTGGGAAACGACCCGTCGGGCTCGTGGCAGAGTTTGTGGAATTCGAAAGGTAGATGCTTTTCTAGGGCGTCGACAAATGGCCCCGCGCAACCATTGCCCGGGTTGGTTACGATTCTAAAAGGTTTCAGCGCAGCTACATCGACGTAACTCAGTAGATGATCCACGTAGGCATCCGTCACGTCGACAGAGCGGACTTCACCTTTCTTGTCCGAAGGGCGGCTGCGTCCGGCGCGGGTCGCAGCTTCAATATCCATGAGGCCGCTGTCGCCGCTGATGGGGCGTGATCCTTCGCGCACCATCTTGAGGCCGTTGTAGTCTCGCGGGTTGTGACTCGCCGTCACCATGATCCCGCCGTCCGCTTTGAGATGTGTGGTCGCAAAGTAGACCATCTCCGTTCCACAAAGGCCAATATGCGAGATGTCCACACCGCAATCTGTCAGGCCCTCAATGAGCGCATCGACCAATGCGTCGCTGGACTCCCGAATGTCTTTGCCGATAACGACATGCTTGGGCCCGATTATGGCGGCGTAGGCGTGGCCGATCTTGCGAGCTAGGTCGACATTTAGCTGATCTGGAATTCGTCCTCGGACATCGTAGGCTTTGAAGCAAGGCAATCTTTCTGCAGACACGGTGCTCTCCTTATCTCGTTTGCGCTAGCGGAGTTTAGAAGGAAGGTTCTTAACCAGCGATTTGATATCTTCCGTTCGGTCTCGGTGTACGATTAGGGTGCGGTTCCCGCTTCTAACGACGACGAGATCCTTAACACCAACAATGGCGACATGCTCGGCAGAATCCTCACAGAAACTGAGATTTCCTTGGGCATCGAGAGACGTCAGTTGGCCTCGGTATGAATTCCCGTCAGGGTCTTTCTCCAAATATTCTTCGAGGGCGAGCCAGCCTCCGACATCGTTCCAATTGAAGTCACCGACGACGGAGCGAACTTTGGTGGCATTCTCCATCACGGCGAAATCGATGGACGTTGAGTCGAGCTTTTCGAAGGCCGCGGTCAGGGCCTGTGGCCAATCTTCGCTACGGTCCCGCTCGATGGCTGGTCCGAGGTGCCGTAGATGGTCGGGCAACTGTCGTTCCAGTTCGCTGAGGATGGCCTTGATGCTCCAGACGAACATTCCGCTATTCCAGCAGTAGTCTTTCGACTCGACGTAGCTTTGGGCGGTCTTCAGGTCGGGCTTTTCTTTGAACCGCAACAACTCGTAGTGCTTTATCGCGGCTTTATCGTCGCTACTGCTTTCATTGTCGTCAAGAATGACGGGGGCACCCATTTGAAGGTAACCGTACCCGGTAGCTGCATAGGTCGGTTGAATACCAAAGGTGTAGAGTGCCTCTTCACTTTGTTCGGCCCCTTTTACGGCTGAAGCGAGGCATTGTTGGAACCGTTCCAGCGGATGTATATGGTGATCTGCTGTGAGGACAGCCATGATACAGTCTTCGCCGAATCGCTTCTTGCAGAGCAGCGCACCAAGCGCAACGGCGGCAGCGGTGTCTCGTCGCATCGGTTCGCCGATAATATTCTCTTTCGGAATGGGGAGTTGCTCGCCAACCATGTCGACAAAACGGTCATTGGTGAGAACCAGAATTCTCTCATCGGCGACGGTTGCGCTGACGCGTTCGTACGCCTGCTGAAGCAATGACGTTTCTCCCACGAGCGTTAGAAATTGTTTGGGACGCACTTCGGTACTAAGTGGCCAAAAGCGGGTACCGGCACCGCCCGCCATGATTACGACCGCCAGCCTGTTACTCATATTGCTTTCCTTGTCTTCAGTAGGACCATTCGATTGAATCTTCTTTTTCGGTTTCTCGGACAATTTGTCCCGAGAGAACCAGGCTCGCGATTTTGGAAATATCGTCTGAGAGGATTCGGTCGGCTTTTACCGCTGGAAAAACGCTTTGGATGCGTTCCAGGACACGTTCGCTAGCGGGCGACAAAAGCCTTTCCTCCGGTTTCCAGGCGTAGAGTTTGTGGATATGCACGTCGAGGTCGACATTGCGGCCGCCCTCAGAGCCGATTGTCTTTCTCAGGCCTTCGACGAATTTGTCACGCAGATGTAGGGCTTCCTCTGGAATTTCCGATTTTGATGGAAAATGGGGTTGAGCCTTGCGGATGGCCGCCGCCTGGCTGGCAAACGCGAGTTCCACTGCCAATACTTCAGCGAGCCGGGGAATTGAATCTAGGAGTCGCAGCGCAAGGGGGGCTCCCATGCTGACGTGATCTTCCTGACCAGCATCCGTTGAAAGGGAAAAGAGATGCGATGGCATCGTTTGCCCCCAAAGCCAGTTGGTCAGAGAGGCCGAGGTATATTCGGCGGCCATCATTCCTGAACTCGTCGAGCGTTCTTGTGGGCTAAGGTCTGGCCAGATCAAATCCGAGCCGAGTCCCTTATTTCTTTTTTCATCCACGTAGCGTGCGCAGCGGGTATTGGAAAGGCGCGCAATAATCGCAGCGGCCTGGATAAGCCCATAGACCTTGATGGCGACGGGCATGCCATGAAAATGCCCCCCTGAAACGACATCGGTGAATTTCCCGTCTTCGTCGGGGAGGATCAGTGGGTTGTCCGTGACGCTGTTGGCTTCGATTGTGAAGCATTCTTCCGCTTCTAAAATGAGATCGAAACAGCTGCCGAGGATTTGGGCTGCACAACGGATATTATAAGGATCCTGCACTTCGCCATCGAGGGATTTATCCTGATGGACTTTCTGAATCGGAGCATCCTGCAATAGCTTCCAGAGCCAGTTTGCTACCGCCCGTGATCCCCTGTGGGGACGCAACTGATGCAGGTCTTTGCGAAAGGGCGTACTGGAGCCCAACATGACTTGGGTGGATAGCGTCGTGGCGATGACAGCGGTACGAAGCATATCGGTCATCTTTTCCGCGCTATAGATTCCCAGGGCGGTTAGATATTGGACGCCATTGTTTAGCGCCAGGCCTTCTTTCATTTCCAGAACGAGCGGAGAAATGGCCTCAGCCTTCAGCGCAGCAGCGGCGGGTTGGTATTCGCCTTTGTACTCGACCTGGCCTTCACCGATGAGCGCTAAAGCCATATGGGAGAGAGGTGCTAGGTCACCACTTGCGCTGACCGAGCCGTGTCGCGGCACCACGGGAACAATTCCTGCGTTCAACAATTGGAGCATCGTCTTCACGACCACACTTCTGATGCCGGAATAGCCGCGGGCGAGGGAATTGGCGCGAAGGACCATGGCTGTGCGGACAACTTCCGTCGGCGCCGGATCTCCGATAGCCGCGGAGTGGGAGCGGATCAAATTGAGTTGGAGCTTGCCGAGTAGCGTGTCGTCATCGTCAACTTTGAGATCGACGTTATGACCAAAACCCCTGTTGAAACCATAGGCAGGTTCTTTCAGGCGATGAATATGGTCGATGATCTCGTTGCGACGCAGATCCAAGAGATCTGCCGTTTCGACGTTGAGCTCTAGGGTCGCTTCCCCACGGGCAACACGTCGAATATCCTCTAGCTGGAGAAAATGCCGGTGGTCGAGCTGAATGACGGGGAGGTTGGCCATGGTCGATTCCTCATACCCAGTGCCCCAATTCTCGAATGAGTGCACCGCTTTCGCCCGTGTGTCTACGGCGTCGGTTGATGTCGAGTGTTCGCATATCAAAGGCGCCGATGCAAGCGCTGCTCAACGGGCAGCCGATCGGCGAAAAGGGGACGGTGGGGAGGAGGAAAGCGGAGCTATTCTGCTGCTTTTTCCTGGAGTGTGCTGACCTTGTTTTCCATGCGCTGCACCGTGCGCTGCAGGTTGGTCAGATCGTCTTTGGTAGCGAGCTGAAGTCTGGTCGCCACGTTCTTCAGAGCCGAATCAACGCTGCCCTGGATCTGGCCGCGCATCTGAAATCCTTTGCTCAAGGCATTCATGAAGCGGGGATCCGCCATCATCTTCATGACCTTCGGATTGGTCATCAATTTCATGCCCCGTTTCATTGCTTCTTCTTTGATCTTGTTCATCATCCTGACCTCACTGCTGCGCCGTGGCGACTATGACCATCTCCCATTGTCCACCAATGGGGAGGGAGGCAAAGTTCCACGGATGGCGCAGCGTGTCAATGGTGGAGTTGGACAATCTAAGGACACGAATCTCATTCGTCAACGACACCACCGAACCGGCTGGACGCCCCCCTCAAAATTCGCTAGTCGGGTCGTATCTCTTCTTAATTCAAACGTTTTTTTCTATCAAGATCAGCCCCAAGGGATCGACGTTGACCGCGCCGCGTGCGCGCAGCATCATGCATTTTGATTTTGGGTTTTGAAAGTACTAGGTGTTTTTGCTGGGCCCGGATATGTAGGGGTCACGAGGCTGAATAGCGTATTGTTGTGAGCGATTTTTCCCGAGTCAAAATAGAGCAAATCAGGCGGGCTTTCGGCCGGCAGCCCGTCTTGGCGGGGATCGACGCGGAGCTACGTTCCGGTGAGCTGACGGTGCTGATGGGCCCCAATGGCGCGGGTAAATCAACGTTGTTTGGGCTTCTCTCCACGTTGAGTCGGCCTACGAGTGGCCGCATTCTCTATGGAAATAGAGATCACCGGTATGCCGCGATTCATTTGCGACATCGCATCGGTCTCCTATCCCACGGCTTGCTTCTCTATGGTGAGCTGACGTGTTTGGAAAATTTGATCTTCTTCGCAAAGATCTACCGCATGGAGGATCCCTTGGGCGTGGCCTCCCAATGGTTGGAGGCGGTCGGCATGACGTATGCCGCGCACCGCCCCGTACGGGAGCTGTCCCGGGGTATGGGCCAGCGCGTTGCCTTGGCTCGCGCGTTGATGCCCGATCCAAAATTACTCCTCTTGGACGAACCCTTTACCGGGTTGGATCAAGCCGCGACAGGGCTGCTGAGGCGTTTTCTCAGTCTGGCGCGAGATTCGAATAAAATTGTGGTTGTCGTGACCCACGACGTTGAAGCCGTGAGTGGTCTCGTCGATCGATTACTCATTCTTGATAGGGGCCATATCGCCCTCGACCAAGCCGTGGACCGTCCGCCGGCCACCCAATTGTTGGAGCATTACCGTGGCACCGTTGGATAAGAGGTTACCAGTGGATGCGGAGGAAATCGTTTGGCCCAAGTCCAAGCGGCGGGAGGTCGGGGCTCTGGGCGCCATGGCGCAGGTATGGCAAGTGGTGGTCAAGGATTCCGTCGTCGAATGGCGTTCCCGAGAGATCGTTTACACCGTCGGACTTCTCGGCGTTCTCATGGTGGTGATCTTCTCCTTTGCCTTCGTGCAAGAGGGCGGAACCGTTCCCCATGTTGTTGGAGGACTTCTCTGGGTGGTCTTGGTTTTCTCTGGCACCATCGGACTGGGACGTGTCTTCGACCGCGAGCGGGAATCCAACACGATCTCCGCCCTGTTACTGGCGCCGGTTAGCCGGGGAGCGCTGTATTTAGGCAAGCTCATCGGTGTGATGCTCTTTATGATGCTCACCGAGGCGATCGTGGTACCCGTTCTGATCCTGCTATTCAAAGTGCAAATTTCGGACTACGGGGTCTTCTTGGCACTACTGTTCTTTGGCACGTTGGGTTTTGCTGCGGTGGGGTCGCTTTTCGCCGCAACGTTGATGCGCTCCAACAGTCGGCAGATTCTATTGGGCGTATTGACCTACCCGATCATTATGCCCGTGGTCAGTGCGGGTGCTAAGGGTACTACCGCATTGTTGATGGATCCGCCGCTCGTTGCTGGTGCGATGATTTGGCTGAAACTGATTATTGCTTTCGATTTGCTTTTCTTGATTTTATCGATGTGGACGTTTGGCCCACTGGTTTCCAGTGAATAACGCTTCGAGGAGAAAACGATGACCGAAATTACAGATATTGCTGCACGCGAGATTCTCGATTCGCGTGGTAATCCCACGGTCGAAGTGGAAGTCTACACCGCCTCCGGTGCTATGGGACGCGCTGCTGTGCCGTCGGGCGCCTCTACGGGAGAGCATGAGGCTTTGGAAATGAGGGATGGCGACAAGGATCGCTACCTCGGAAAAGGTGTGACCAACGCGGTTAGCAATGTCATCGAACGTATTGCGCCCGTCGTCGTTGGACTTGAGGCTGACGACCAGGCTGCGCTCGACCAAGCCATGCTGGAACTCGACGGTACGCCCACCAAATCGAGTCTGGGAGCGAACGCGATTCTCGGCGTATCTTTGGCTGCCGCGCGCGCGTCAGCTCATGCCTTGGGCATGCCCCTTTATCGCTACCTCGGTGGCTGCAATGCACGGCGCTTGCCTGTGCCGCTGATGAATATTCTCAACGGTGGAGCCCATGCGGACAACAACGTAGACGTCCAGGAATTCATGGTCGTTCCGCTTGGGTTGCCGAATTTTGAAGATGCCTTGCGGGCCGGCACCGAAGTCTTCCATCATTTGAAGAAAGTGCTCAAAGAGCGTGGCCTAAACACGGCGGTGGGCGACGAAGGTGGCTTTGCACCCAATTTGGAAAGCAACGAGGCCGCTCTGGTTGCTGTGATGGAGGCAATAAGCCGTGCCGGATACAAGCCTGGCGAAGAAATCGGCATCGCCATTGACGCTGCGGCGAGCGAGTTTTTTGACAAGGAGAAGGGCAAGTACGTCCTGGCCGGCGACAATGTCGAACTACCCGCCGATGGTTTGGTGGATTATTGGAGCAAGCTCGCCGAGAAATACCCCATCGTCAGCCTCGAAGATGGAATGGATGAAAACGATTGGTCGGGTTTCGCGAAGCTCTACCAGCAAATCGGAAACCGCGTTCAGTTGGTCGGAGACGATCTCTTCGTTACAAATACTGAATTCATTGCACGGGGAATCAAGGAAAACGTTGCCAATTCCGTCTTGGTAAAGGTGAATCAGATCGGAAGTCTCACCGAGACACTTGAGGCGGTACGTATGGCGCATCGCGCCGGTTGGACCACTATCATTTCCCACCGTAGTGGTGAGACCGAAGACACGTTCATCGCTGATTTGGCTGTGGCAACCGGCTCCGGACAAATTAAAACCGGCTCTGCTTCGCGTTCCGATCGCATCGCCAAATACAACCAACTACTTCGTATTGGCGACGAACTAGCCGATACGGCGATCTACGCCGGTCGAGACGCTTTCCGCGTACAACTTCCTTAGTTGACGCCCTTCTTCACGTACCGAATCCTATCTACTGGTAAGAATGTAGATGGATAAACCCAACGATGCGGCTAAGACAACGAGGGCGAGCAGCAAAAGCCAGTAACTTTTGGTCTTGCGTTTCTTGGTCGAGATCGTGAATTCTTCATCCATATCGACGTCGATCGGCGCAAATTCAGTTTCAGTGGAAAGCACCCGGAGAAGGCCTGCACTCTTCTCGTCTCTTTCCTGCTGCTCATCTTCTATCAGGGTGGCTTGATCGGGGTCCTGGCTCTTCGCTCGACGTCTAGAGGGACTCTTTCCGAGGGTGACCTCCATGCTCGAGATCGCTGCGTCGGCGGCGCGAATAGCCGTATCAAGAGAACTGAGGGGGGCTTCGGATGATGGGATATCCCCCGAAATATGTGAAGGTGCCTCTGCCGCGTCAAGGGGGGCGGTCGCAGCGGCCTCCAAACCTTCGCCGCCCTGACCCTTGGGCATTACAGCGGTGCTTTCTTCACGTAAGGGTGGGGCGAGGGGATCGGGCTTGCGGACGAGAGCGCGGTAGTGTTCCTTTAGATAGCCTCCGAGAAGCAACGAGTTTGACGTTTCGTGGCTAGCGTGAAGGTAACGTTCTAGGTCTAGTTGCATCGCTGCAGCATTTTCGTAGCGGTCCTGCGGGGATCTCGCCAGGGCTCGGTAGAGAATTGCTGTTAGACCATCGTGCAAAGCCTGACCATTTCTCGTCGGTTTAGGTACGACCCCCGCCTTTGCCAACTGCATTGCTTCCATTGAATTCGCGCGTGGGTAGAGGGGTTCACCAGTACATAGTTCGTACAGAACGATGCCTACGCAAAAGAGATCGCCTCTGCCATCCAGACTGTCTCCAGTGATCTGTTCGGGAGACATATATGAATACTTGCCTCGAATAACGCCGGGACGTGTACGTTCGATGTGGGCGGTGACTTTTGCGATTCCAAAATCGACAATCTTCACGGTGCCATCAAAAGACACCAGGATATTTTGAGGACTGATGTCACGGTGAACTAAGCCTGCGGGCATTCCCCGCTCATCTTCCAACTGGTGTGCGTAATGGAGACCGGCGCAAACGTCAGCTGCAATTCTGGCGGCATGCCCCAACGGTAAGAGGCGGCTTTGCCCGGCTAAGATGATGGGTGATAGGTCGATGCCGTCGATGTATTCCATGGCGATAAAATAGGAGCCGGACACTTCGCCGAATTCGTAGATATGCGCGATGTTGGGATGGCTCAGGCGAGCGGCGAGCCTGGCTTCATCCATGAACATATCTACAAATTGTGGGGAATCCGCGAGATGCGGAAGGATCCGTTTGACGGCGACGAAGCGGCGAAACCTTTCAGGGCCACTTTGAACTGCAAGAAATACCTCCGCCATACCACCGCGGGCGATTCGCTTGATCAGTTGATAGTCACCAAAGGGGATACCCGTATTCATATTGACGAATCACGCTCCAAATAACCATGAACCGGGACGATGCCGCTAGCGTCATCGCCTGGTGCTCGACCTTGCGCACGCCTCCTGCTGCCGTCGGCGCGCCCCTTATGTTACACTCGGCGCCCCAACTGGGGAATTGTCTTCTTGAGGCCCATGTCGCTCTTTGCCCAAAACTCATCTCGGTCGATTCTCGTAGCGTATGTCGCTGTCGGCGTCGCATTTGCCGGAAGCGTCTCCTGTAGCGAGGATTACGTTGAGCTAAGCATTCATCTCAACCTGCCGGTGCCGGCTGAAATGGACGCCTTTTGCCTTGGACTGTCGGCTGGAGGCCGAGGGCAGTTTTCTCAGCATTACCCCCTTTCCACAGCTCAGTCGAATCAGGCACAAACCCTGACCATCGAGACAGGCCCCCACGCGTCATTCGAGGCGCTTTTGCGGGGGGAAAAGTCCGGAATGTCCAATACCTGGCTGCGGCGCTCATTGGATTTATCGGTACGTTCGGCCGATTTGGGCGTCGAAAAGTGTTCCGCCCGGGGACTGGGGCAATTCGGACCACTGCAACGTCTTACGAAGGAACCCGGGAGCTTCGTGGCAGGATTACCCGTACCCTTCGCGCCCGGTCTGGTGGCGGTCGTCAACTCAGCGGAAAGTCGTAGTTTCGCCTATTCGCAGACCCAGCTGCAAATAGCCCAGCGGAGAGACCTATTTCCACAGTCCACCGTGGGGGTTTTGAAGAAGATACTCGCTGCGGATTTCAGTTCCCCGAGGGACTGCTTCGACGATTTACTCCTTGTGGGCTCCTCCGGGACTGCGCTTTGGCATAATAGTGGTGAGGGGCGTTTTTCAGCTCTTCCCATCCCCGCCGTGGGTAGCTTTCTCGATGCCTTCGCCGCTGACATCGATGGTGACAGTGACGTGGATCTTGTGTTGGTTGCCAGCGACGGATTGCGCCTTTTGGTCAACGACGGTGACGGTCTGATGCGAGACGCGACGGCCATGCTGCCCCAGGAAGCGTCTCTTTCTTCGCCGTCTAGTATTGCCGGTATTCATTTGGTTCCGGATGACGGCCTGGTTGACCTCGTCGTGGGGCGGTCGGCTCCTGGTGTTTCGCCTCTAATTCTGCGGAATGGTGGCGCTGCTAGCTTTGTCGCCGCGCCGAATCAGCCCGCACTTTTCTCCACTGATTCCAGTTCGGTTACGACTGGCGATATCAACGGTGACGGGCTGACGGATATCGCCATCGCCTCGGCCCAAGGGGTTGGCTTTGCTTTGCAGGGGACGGGAGCGGTTTTTAGCGGGCCCGTCGAAATTTCATCGTCAACGTTCAACCCGAATTCGCCGCTTGGATTGCTGCTGCGGGATGTCGATGGGGATTGTGATGTTGATCTGAGCGTGGTCGATAGCGCTGGCGTGCATATTTTGCTCAACACGGGCGGAGGTGTGTGGGCGGCCGCTCAAACCATACCGCTTTCGGTCGGGGCCTCCAATATCGCTTACGTTAATTTCGATGCGGATGAAGTTCCTGATTTGCTCATCGGTGGACGAACCGATGGCGCATGGTGGGCGAGCCAAACTCGATGAATTCCCCCCAACGAACCATGAAGCGAGTCGTGAAGCGAACCGGGCCTTCTTTATTGTCGTTGACTCTTTTCTTCAGTGTCATATTTGCTTTGGTTCCAGCGCAGGTTTCTGCGAATTCAGGCTTGCGGCGGGCACAGCAACTCTTTCGTACGTCGAAATACCGCAAAGCGACGGTCGTGTTGCAGGGCGTTGTGGAAAACCGCGCGCTCGGGTCTACCAAACGCGCTCAAGCCGCGGAGTTGCTGGCTATTTGCTATTTGCTCCTCGGCGAGGTGCCCTGGGCAGAAAAGGCTTTCGCTCGATTGTTGAACATCGCACCGGATCATCGGTTGCGGCTCGGTGCCAAATCCAAAAGGGTGAAGGCCGCATTCGCGAAGGCCCGAAAGGCGTATGCAAAACGATCCACCAAAGAGGCTCGCGCCACGGGTTCCTCTCGCCGCCGCCGCCGCCGCCGCGACGTTGAGCAAAAACACCCGGTGGTAGAAGTCGCCGCGGGTCCACAGTTGCGCATCAAGCGTCTGCCCGATCAAGCGCAAGCCACTGCGGGTCGAGTTTGGCGATTGGTCGTCGAATTGGAAGGTGCTTTGGATCCCGGATCCCTGACTCTTTACGGCGCAACGCTCGGACAATCCTATGTAGATCACCCGATGAGGCAACAAAACGGGCGGTGGATTGCCTCAATTCCCCTGCCGGAATCCCAAAAACAAACGCGATTCAAATACTTTATAGAGGCCAAGGACGGCCGAGGCGAAGTGGTCGCTCGATTAGGTAAACACGCTGAACCTCTGGTAGAATCGGTCGCTGCACAAAAAAATATCAGCCGACCGATCCCTGTCTATAAGCGATGGTGGTTTTGGACCATCATCGGGGTAGCGGTTGCGGGTGGCGCGACAGCGGGACTCGTGGTGGGTCTCGACAACGTACCTGAAGGCAGTTTGGCACCCGGCGTGGTGCGGTTGCGGTAGGTAATTGGAAAGGGAGGAGAGATGAAGGGGCGCTTGAAGATGGTTCTGTCCGCCTGCCTGGTCGTGGGCGCGATTCTCGTGGCATCGCCCGGAGTTGCCGACGCGAAGGGCGTGATCATCTATCACAACGGCGATGATGTTTTCGAGACGGGTCCCCTTCCGGCTCCGTTCGACAAGCACGCTCAGCTCAAAGGTGCGAATGCCGGCTATATGTGCCGAGTCTTTGGTGTGATGTGGGCCTATTTCCACATTTGGAACTGTCGCCCGGTTGCCGTGCGAGACGACACGGTCTGGACGGACAAGACCATCACCGAAGCTGTGGCGAAGAAATACAAAGAATCAGAGATGAAGGTAGGGATCTGGAAAAAGCACGGTCGCTGGGTATTTGCCCTATTGATCGTGGGATTGATCGGCCTGAAGTTCCTGCCGAGCAAGAAGGAAGAGGAAGAGGAGCCCGAGACGGACGAAGAGAAAGGTGAAGACGCGGATTAGATCGTCTCTGATCGCCGCTAATGTCTTGACACTCGCTGATTTTCTTCTGAAAATCGCGTCTCACTCTTTGTCGTAGAAAAAGAAGTATCGCGAAGTCGTCGGCGCGCTGGTTGTGGCTGTGGGGCGGATGAAAAGGTTCCCGCGAAGGGCTGCTTTTCTTTGCTGGATAAACTAACGAAAGGCTGCAGCAACATGGTGAATGCACGATTGAAGTCGCGAAATGCAAGCTGCCGGGATGGTTCTCGGCCCTTCGATCGAATGCGAGTGTGCGGGAGCGAAAATGGACGCTGAAACCCTAGAAATCCTCCTGGATTTCATCACCGAGTCCCGTGACATATTGCTTGAAGTCGAGCCTCTGCTTATCGAGCTAGAGCAGACTTCAGAGGGTGTGCCGGACCCTGAAACGATGAACAAGATCTTTCGACTTGTTCATTCGATGAAAGGCGTGGCTGGCTTTTTGCAGCTCGATCACGTTGCCAAGGTCACGCACCACGGCGAAACTCTTCTAGATAAGCTACGCAAAGGAACGATCGAAATGGGCCCGGCCCACGTCGACGTCCTGATCAAAACGCTGGATATTCTAGGGCAGATGCTGGACAAGGTTGAAGCTGATCATTCAGACGAAGGGTGCATCCCCGAGGCTGAATCGGCTCTCGCGATCTTGGCCGCTGCCGAAGCACCCGGGGCAGCCCCAGCCGAAGCCGCTGCACCACCGCCCGCCGTCGAAGCACCACCGCCCGCCGTCGAAGTTGAAGTGCCCGAAATAATCGCCGCACCTTCGGCACCATTGCCAGCGCCAGCTGACACGCAGCCGATGGATATTTCCGCCGATAGTTTGGGCGGGGCATTGATGGAAGCGGTGAAGGCACAGGGCGGCGAGACGCCGGCATCAGGGGCGGTGATCGATCTCGGTCCGGCAGATCCTGGGGCGAGTTCGGCTGCCGATTCTGTTCCAGCCTCGGTCAGTCCCCATACCGGGGGTGAAGCATTCACCGACGAAATGGTGCAGCAATTCGTTCAGGAGTCCTCAGAACTCTTGGACACGTTCGAAGAAGCCTTGCTCAACGCGGAGACGGCCGAAGACAAATCTCAACCCGTCGCGATCGCATTTCGTGCAATTCATAGTTTCAAGGGCAATTGTGGTTTCTTCGGGTATGCGCAAATGGAGCGCGTTACCCATCGCATGGAAACAGTGCTGGAAGGGGTAAAGGAAGACACACTTCCCGGCACCTCAGCTGTCTTTGGCGCACTGTTGAATGTGATCGATAAACTACGCGCTGCCTTAGATGGTATCCCTGCAGGGCAGGGGGCTGTTCGCGACTTTGAACAGATAAACGCCAACCTCGAAAAGATTATTGCGAATGCGGGGGCCATTGAAGCTGCACCTGCTCCGGCCGCTGCACCTGCTCCGGCCGCTGCACCCGCTCCGGCCGCTGCACCCGCTCCAGCTACACCTGCTCCGGCCGCTGCACCTGCTCCGGTTGCGAAACCCGCCGCTGCTGCGAAACCCGCCGCCGCCGTAAAGCCGGCCGCCGCCGCGAAACCTGCGGCGAAACCCAAGGCTCCTGCATCGGGTGGTGCCGCGAAACCCAAAGCGCAGGCGAGTATTCGCGTCGACTTGGACAAGCTGGATAGTCTGATCAATATGGTGGGGGAGTTGATTATCGCCGAAGCGACCGTCACCCATAATCCAGATCTCGACCAGTTGGATATTCCCAATTTCAACAAGGCGGCGCAACGGCTGAACCGTATTACGCGTAGTCTGCATGATATTGCGATGTCTGTGCGCATGGTGCCGGTCGCCACGACATTCCGGCGCATGATTCGTTTGGCGCGAGATCTTTCTCAGAAACAGGGCAAGCCTGTTGAGTTGAAGATTTCGGGTGAAGACACCGAAGTAGACAAGACGGTCATCGAGCAAATCGGAGATCCTCTGGTACATATTATTCGCAACGCCATCGATCATGGTGTGGAATCTCCGGAAGACCGTGTCGCAGCGGGAAAACCCGCGAAGTCCATTGTCCAGTTGAATGCCAAACACCATGGCGGGGAAGTTTGGATTCAAATTATCGATGATGGTAAAGGATTGCCCCGAGATCGAATTCTCGAAAAGGCGCGTGCCCGTGGGCTGGTTGACGAAAGAACTGAGCTCAAGGATTCGGAAGTTTTCGCGCTGATCTTTGAGCCGGGTTTTTCGACGGCGGAACAAGTTACTGACGTTTCCGGTCGAGGCGTTGGTATGGATGTTGTGAAGCGAAATATCGAAAAACTGAAGGGCCGGGTTGAAGTGAATAGCAAGCCCGGTGAAGGCTCTGTTTTCACGCTTCGGATACCGCTTACTCTGGCGATCATCGACGGCATGTTGGTTCGCGTGGGCGAAACCTTCTATACCATTCCGCTTCTCGCTATCCGCGAATCGTTTCGCTCGAAAGAGGAAGATATTACTATCCTGGCAGACGGCCAGGAAGTGGTTCGGATTCGCGAATCTCTCTACCCAATTATTCGGATTCACCGCTTGCACGCCATTCCTCACGACTACCACCAGATCGAGGATGGAATCCTGATGGTTCTCGAAGATAAGGGAGAGGAACTTTGCATCTTCGTCGACGAGGTGCTGGGTCAACGGCAGACGGTGATCAAGGCCTTGAGTGATATCCTTGGCAAATTACGTGGACTTTCCGGCTGCTCGATTCTGGGAAATGGGGACATCAGTCTGATCCTCGATGTAAACAACCTCCTCGAATCAGTTCGGGCCGTCGATGTTGGTAGTGAGGCCGTGGCCGCGGCCAGTGGTGAAGCAAGACAGGCGCAACCTCCGGCAAGCGCCTAGCAGCTTAGTTGTTTGATTGTTGTGATGTCGAACCTTGGTTCGATTTTGAAAGGATCATGCGATGTCAGATTCAGCGAATGCGGTATCGGCCGAGCTTTCGGCTTTGGATGGCGACGAAGATGCCCAGGCAGGAAAATTCCTGACGTTTATTATTGGGGATGTCACTTACGGTCTCGACATTCGAAGTATCACCGAGATCATCGGCCTCCAGAAGATAACGATCATACCGGACGTGCCGGCTTATATTAAAGGCGTCATCAATCTGCGCGGAAAGGTCATTCCGGTTATGGATGTACGCACGCGTTTTCAGCTGCCGCGTCGTGAATATGATGAACGAACGTGTATCATCGTCATCGACGTGGAGGAATCTACGGTCGGTTTGGTGGTGGATACGGTTTCTGAAGTATTGGATATCGACGATGACTCGATCGAGCCCCCACCCAATATGGGTTCGAATACGGCGAGTCGGTATATCTCGGGTATGGGCAAGGTTGGCAACGACGTGAAAGTTCTGCTCGAGGCACAGCGTCTCTTGTTAACCAGTGAGATGTCAAAATTGACCGGGGAAAAGGCGCCTGATGCCTAGAGTGGTATCCGGCTGTCAGCAATCGGCAGAAGTATCTGCCTTCGGCACCTGGGGCGGATATTCGCTTCAGGCGCACGTTAGCTACGAATTAATCAACGTCTCATCGTTTATATACTCGTCGATTCTTGGAGGAAATAATGGCTGATCAATCAGATCTCGCGCGAATCGCAGACTCTATGCCCAAGCCGGTCATGCTCTGCGACAAGGAATTTGTCATTACCTATATGAACAAATCTGCACGGGACAATCTAGGTAGGATTACCCAATTTCTTCCCGTTACCGTGGATAATATTGTTGGTTCGAAGATTGATGTTTTTCATTCGCCAGCCAACCAATCCCACCGGATTTTGGGCGATCCTGCGAACCTGCCCTACATCGCGCGCGGCAAGGTGGGGCCAGAAACCCTGGAGATTCATGCATTCTCGTTGACCGATGCAAGCGGTACAGTGATCTGCCCCGCCGTACAGTGGGAGATCATCACCGAGCGCGCGGCCATGGAAGAGCGTGATGCAGCTGCCAAAGCGGCCGTGGCTCGGGTTCAGCAAGCACTAGACCAAGTGGCGAATGGTGTAATCGATCAGCTGATCACCGAAACGTATGATCAGCCCGAATTGGAAGGCATGAAGACGAACGTCAACAACATCGCGTTGGTCCTACAAAAGTTCCTCAAAGAATTCGACGAACTAACCGAAGCGACCCGTCAAGGTAGGCTTTCTGCACGATGCAACGCATCGGAATTCAATGGCGCCTATGCGCAGATTATGAATGGCGCCAATAATATGTTGGATGCTCTCTTGGCACCCGTTGCTGAGGTACGTGGTAATTTGGGCTTGGTAGCAGACGGGGACCTAACCGCTTTTGTGAACTCCGATCACCCTGGAGACCACGGGGTGTTGAAGGACGCTCTCAATTCATCCTTGGAATCGTTGAACACGATCTTGTCTCAGGTACGCACGTCGTCTGAGCAAATCGCTACCGGTAGCAATCAGATCTCGGATGCATCGCAGGCTCTCTCTCAAGGTGCCGCCGAGCAGGCCTCGACATTGGAGGAGATTACTTCGTCAATGACAGAGATGACGTCGCAGACGAAGCAGAATGCAGAGAATGCAAGCCAGGCGCGGTTGCTCGCTGTATCTGCTCGTGATGGGGCGCAACACGGCGATACTCAAATGAAGTCGATGGTCGGCGCCATGAATGAGATTTCGGAATCAAGCCAGAATATCAACAAGATCATCAAAGTCATCGATGAGATTGCCTTCCAAACAAATCTCCTGGCATTGAACGCAGCGGTTGAGGCCGCGCGCGCCGGTGTACACGGAAAGGGTTTTGCGGTTGTTGCCGAAGAGGTTCGTAACCTGGCTGCGCGAAGTGCGAACGCGGCAAAAGAAACGACGGAAATGATCGAAGGGTCGATTCGAAAAGTTGCCCACGGTTCGGAGATCGCAACCGACACAGCGAAAGCTCTGGCCGGAATCGTCGATGGCGTAACCAAGGTAACGGATCTCGTTTCCGAAATTTCAGCAGCCAGTGATGAGCAAGCTCAAGGCATTGGCCAGGTCAACGAAGGCCTCGCGCAAATAAATCAGGTCGTGCAGCAAAACGCTGCTAGCGCGGAGCAAAGCGCGGCCTCTTCAGAAGAGCTTTCCGGACAGGCCGGCGAAATGCGCAAGATGATCGGTCAGTTCAAACTTCGCGAAGCCGCGGCAGGTGTTGAGGGCATGCCAGAAGGGATGACGCCCGAAATGTTCGCCGCGCTGCAGGCCTATATGGGTGATGGCGGTGGTGGTGCCTCTTTGGCCACGGCAACCCCGAGTCCGGCGACGCCTGCACCAAAAGCGAAGCCAAATCCGTCTGATATTATTTCTTTGGATGATTCGGATTTCGGCAAATACTAGTTTCTTTTCGGAAGCCAACCCGCGGTCAGATGAGCGGATAACTAGAGCGAGTATCAAGCCTTGAGTAGTCAACAAAAGATGGGTGGCGGTCAGATCAAGCTCACCGATTCGGAATTCACGAACCTCTGCGCTCTCATCCACAAACAATTTGGCATTCGCTTGAGCGAACAGAAGCGGACTCTGCTCGAAGGCCGACTTCAGAGCCTCTTGCGGGCCGGGGGGTATGATTCGTTCCAACAGTACTACGATGCATCACTTGCGCGTCCAAACTCCAAGGGACTCAACGAACTGATCAATCGTGTGTCGACGAATCACACCTTCTTTAATCGCGAGGCGAGTCATTTCGATCTCTTGACGGATAAGGTTCTGGCTGAAGTGAAGCAGCGCGCTGCATCTACCGGCAAGAAGGAGTTTCGCTTGTGGTGTGCCGCTGCTTCTACGGGGCAAGAACCCTACCTGTTGGCGATGTTGGCGATGAAGACATTCGGAGTCGATTATCGTAATTGGGATGCTGGCCTCCTCGCCACAGATATTTCAGAAAAGGCGCTCAATATAGCTAAGGCCGGAGTCTATACGGATGCGGAAGTCGAATCCTTGCCGGACGATTTGAAAAAGGCCTATACGGAGTCGCTCGGGGACGGGAAGGTTGCCATCAAGGCCGAAGTGAAGAAGGAAGTTTTGTATCGACGCTTCAACTTGATCAGTGCCGGATATCCCTTCAAGAAACCCTTCGACGTGATTTTTTGTCGCAATGTGATGATCTACTTTGACCAGCCGACAAAAGATGCGGTCGTAGCGAATATGATCAGTTGTCTGAATATCGGTGGTTACCTTTTTGTGGGGCAGTCGGAATCCCTCGGAAAAAGGCACGAGAATCTGAAGTTTATCGCTGCTTCTGTGTACCAAAGGTTATCCTAGTGTCGCTAGTGAAAAGGATTTACTCATGAGCGGGCCTGTTCGCGTTCTCATCGTCGACGATTCCGCGTTGGTACGGCAGATCATACGCGATGGTTTGGCGAAATTTTCTGACGTCGAGGTCGTGGGGACGGCTCCGGACCCATTTGTTGCGCGCGATAAAATTGTTCAATTGAAGCCTGATGTGATGACGCTTGACGTTGAAATGCCGCGCATGGACGGAGTCGAGTTCTTGCGCCGGCTGATGCCGCAATATCCGATGCCCGTTATCATGGTTAGTTCTCTCACCCAACGTGGTTCAAAGATAACGCTCGATGCCTTGGAAGCCGGGGCAGTTGACTATGTTTCGAAACCTTCCGCTGTGTCGACAAGTATCGAGCAACTAGTGGATGAGATTCATGAAAAGGTGCTGATGGCGTCCAAGGCCAACGTGAAGCATCTGATGAAATCGAAAGCAGAGCGGCGTGCTGCACCAAAACCTCGCGCGTCGATTCGCGCCCTGGCGGAATCTACGGATAAGGTCATTGCTATCGGCGCGTCTACTGGCGGTACCGAGGCACTGAAGGTGATCGCTGAACAACTTCCCGGTCCCATGCCGGGTGTGGTCGTCGTTCAGCATATGCCGGGTACTTTTACAAAGGTCTATGCCGAGCGTATCGATGGTATTTGTGCCATGGACGTCAAAGAGGCAGAAACCGGGGACAGAATTCGCGCCGGTCGAATGCTCATCGCTCCAGGTGGCAAGCAGATGCGCGTCGTACGTTCGGGCGGCAACTACGAAGTTGTCTGTACGGAAGAAGAGCGCGTTTGTGGACATATGCCCTCAGTCGATGTTTTGTTTCGGTCGGTCGCAAAAGAAGTTGGCGGAAACGCCATCGGGGTGATGCTAACCGGAATGGGATCTGACGGTGCGGATGCGATGCTGGAAATGAAAAGAGCTGGGGCCAAGACCATCGCGCAAGACGAAGCGTCTTGTGTTGTTTTCGGGATGCCCAAAGAAGCCATTGCTAGGGGCGGGGTCGATATAATCAAGCCGATCGACGATATTGCGTCGGTCATTTTGGCGGAATTGAAATAGCCGGCAAGTATGGTGGTAAATATTCTACCTTCATTTTCTCATATCACCATGATTGGCATTGGTGGTTACGCGGCGTCTAAGACTCCTGGAGTCGAGATAAAGACGATGGCCCTTGGGTCTTGCGTTGGCGTCACTTTCTGGGAACCCAGTTTGAAAATTGCGGGTATGATTCACGTGGCTTTTCCTCACGGTCGGCCAGATAGCCCGCGGGCACTCAGACAGCCTGGATATTTCGCCAACACGGGTCTTCCTTTGATATTCAAGAAGCTACAGCTACTCGGAGCGCACCCCAACAACCTTGTGATCAAGATGATGGGTGGGGCGAATATGCTCGATCCGAACAATACCTTTGCGATTGGCATTAAGAACGCCGAGTCGATCAAAGGAATTCTAAAAGACATGGGTTTACGTTGGCAGGCCGAAGAACTGGGCGGTGATATTAGCCGAACAGTCACCATTGAGGTCGACACCGGCATCGTGACGATTCAATCACCGGAACTGCCACTTCGTAACTTATAAGTCTTGGTCGTCTCTCGACTGCGAATTGATATAGGTTTGCGTCCTAGGCAAAGAGCGCCCGTTCTTCTTCGTACGCTTTTAGGGTGGACTCTTCGAGTTCCTGCAATTCATCGGGCTCGAACCCTAAGCGCGCCAGAGCCGGATCGTCCTCAAGTAGGATATCATTCGCCTGAGGGACGCCGATTCCCAATTTGTGGCAAATACGATCGGCAAGGTAGGTTACGTAGATCAGTTCGATGTATTTCTCGGCGGTTGTTTCAGCTAGGTCGAGATCATGATGGAGGAAGACTGCCTGGACCAATGCATCGGATAAGCCCCATCGTTGTGTTAGAACCATACCCACATCGGTGTGGCTGACCGAAAAAAGTGAGTGTTCGGCGTCGACGCTTTCTGTTCCTTCTGAAGCGAGTTGATAGGCTTTGGCAAAGGTCTTCGGGTCGTCGTTATTCAACACAACCTTTCCGACATCGTGCATCAATCCTGCGACAAATGCTTCTCGGCGAAACCGAAGCTTTTTCATCCCCGCGATCTTGTCGGCCGCGAGTGCTGCTCCCATGGAATGTTCCCACAGTGATTTTTCGATACCACCGAAGCTTTGGTACACCTTGCGAGTGGAAAAGCAAACAACGAGGCTTTGTACGACCTGAAAACCCAGTGTGACAACAGCTTGCTGCACGGAGGATGACTCTCTGCCAATACCATAGAATGGTGAATTTGCGACGCTGAGAATTCGCGTGGTCAAGCCCTGATCATTGGCGATCAATCGGCCGAGGCGTAGAGCAGAGGTTTGGGGATCGCGGATCTCCTGTGCGACCTTCGTGGCGATGGCCGGTATCGTAGGTATTTCGAACCGCTTTTCGACGAGCTTTACGACGTTGCTGCGCCTATCCGCATCCATCTAGATCCCCGTCTTCCCTAATTCTCTTCAGTCCTGAGCATCGACTAATTGCGGACTTCTCGCAATCGTAAAGCACCCTTCAGTGGATTGAGCTGTTCAATTCGTACCTCCAAAGGGGCACCAACGGCGTGGTGTCGGGGGCTGGGCATGAAGCCAAAAGCGCCTCCCCTAAGGATTTCCACGCGATAGCCGCCACCCGTGGCATTCAAGATGCTGGCGGGTAGCTTGGCTTTACGATAGGGAAGCAGATATTCAAGAGCCCAGCGCTGCTGCACCGCGGCTTCGATGCGCCTATTTTCTAACTCCTTGGTCTCCAGAGCGCCGACCAAGCTTTGCAGGTCGGCGAGATCGTATGGCAGCGCTATTCCCCGGAGGCTCGCGATGAGCTGTCGTTGAAGCACCAGGTCGATGTAGCGCCGAATGGGTGAAGTGATCTGGGAGTAGCAATCGAGTTTCAGTGCCCAATGTGGCGCGGCGACCGTAGCGAGGTTGGCAGGTCGGATTTTTCCGCGCAGGAGTAGATAGCTCTTGGGATCGCCCTCTCGCAGTGCCGGCAGCCGTTCTTCCGGTGCCTTCTGCACGCGAAAGATGAATGGCAAGTGGCTCTCGACGGCTTTACGCGCCGCGAGCCCGTTGGTTGTGACCATCATCTCTGCGACGAGCTGTCGGCTGGGTGTATCCATATCAACACATCGGGCCGACAACGTGCCTGAGGTGGTCTCCCCATCGCCGCGGGCCAGCGATATTTTCCATTCCTGACGGGTAATGAGCAGAGCACCGCGTCTGCGGCGTTCGTCGCGCAGCAAGCGAGCCGCTCGATGAAGCAAGTGGAGTGGGCTATCTCCAGCGCCTGTCTTGTCGGCGAGTTGGTCGTCTGCCTGCTGGTAATTTATGCGTCTTCTTACTTCGACATTCACGAGGCGATGTTCCCAACGAGAAATTATGCCCTGCGCGTTCACCCAGAAAGTCGTTCGTAGGGCGGGCCTTCGCTCTTGAGCGCGTAGGCTCGCACGATCGCACGCAATACATTTGGGCAGCATGTAGTGCGTTTCCGTAGGCAGATAAAGCGTCGCTGCCCGGTTTAGAGCTTCGTTGTTGATCGGGCTCTGCCGAGGCACGAACTCCGCGATATTTGCGATATCCACATCGATGCGCAGCTGGTCGCCATCTTGTGTGGCGCTCAGCGCGTCATCGATTTCTTGGGTGTCGTCATCGTCGATGGTCATATCGGCTTGAACGACAGGGTCTGAATTCTCGGTTGGACTCAGCCCCAATGCCTCTTGTTCAAGGCTCGTCGGATACGCGTAAAACCGCTTCGACTGAAGGACGGACAAATCTTGGTGGTGCTGCAAATATCCGCAGCGGATGAGGAGTCCGAACGCAAAACTGTCAGGCCGTTTTGCGAGTTGGGAAATGGCTGCCTCGAGACTCGAATCCTCGGTGCCCTTAATGAACGAGAGTAGTCGGTCGGCCAATGCCTGATCGACCATTTCCCGACGCAATAAATCTAAGAGCGCATCCACGTATCTTCCCGTAACCTATGTTTCGACTACAAAATCCAGTTTCGCATTCTATCGGGACCGCCCGAAATAATGCCAGAACTTCCACCATGGCACTCTAATCGACTGATGGCGGGGCGGAACATGTCGACTGTTCCGCCTCAATAACTCATCGAGTTCCGCCTGGTAGATCCCTGCATGGTAGGTAACTGTCAGGCTGAAACGATTTGTATTTTCATCGGGCAGCGCCTTCCGGGCGCGCTCTAACAGCGCCTCTTCCAAAGTAAGTAAGACATCCAAAGCAGCTGCGGTGGGCTGACCGACGAGGTAGCGGTCCTCGACCATCATCGGACCAAAATCTCCGTTCATCTTTTGAATCACAACGGGGGCATCATCTCCGGCGAACGGTTGGCTCCGTAGGTCAACGCCAACCTGTGATGGAGGGGCGTCGGTGCCGTCGGATCCGGAGTTGGCCCGCAATTCGATTCCTTGGCCAAGGGATACATCCTCCCGGTTGCCCAGAGGCGCGAACCCTTGGACGATTAGATCCCCGGGAATACCGGCTTGGTGAAGGCGGTCGTAGGCGATTTGTTCAACATCCTGGTAGTGGGGCATTCTGTCGGTAGCGCTATCATCTTCCAAGCCCCAGCCTGTCTGCGGAATAGTGAGCTCATCATTATCAAGGGAGGAATCGCCCCGATAATCGGCAAAGCGCAGGCGGAAAGCGGTTCCGAGAAGTTCGATGGCCAATACGCGACAGTCGAGGGCTTTCGCAAGGCTCTTACCGACCCACCTCACATCGTCGAATGACGAGCGAATACCGCTAACCGACAACCAATCGTCTATCGCAGGGCTGATGAGAAGCGGAGGGGCTTGCCCGCCGAAGAGCAGTGACTCATCCGCGCGATGCTCGCCTTGCTGCAGCAGGGTGCCGAGGGCTGACACCACCTCATCTTGCTGCGTTTGATAGAGAAAGAGCCGGCTAGTCATCCAGGCCATGGCAGTTCCTTACCACAGGATGTCAATCCCGATAACCCAATTCGCGTAACAGGCTGCTTCGGTGTTCTTCCAATTTTGCTTCAAATCGATGGCCTTCGAATGCGATCGCATGGGCGTGGAGGAAGGCGCCTGTGACTTTTGGATGCAGCGACCCTTCGTAGGTAGAATCACCGACCAGAGGATGTCCCAAGTAGGCCATATGAACGCGAATCTGGTGGCGCAAACCCGTCTGGCAGCGCAGAGTGACGAGTGAAAATGGGCCGAGCTTCGCTATAGGATGATATTCGGTCTTTGCGATCCGGCCGTGCTGCCCCAAGCTCTGCAAATCGTAGACACGCATCCGGGATGGATTACCCGGCATTGTCTGAATTTCCGTTTGAATGTGTCCGGCTTTCTCCAATACACCGTCGACCAGTGCGATGTACTCCTTCGTCATTTTGTGGGACGAAAAGAGGCCGCGTAGTCGGCCGTAGGTATTGCGATTTCGCGCCGCAATTATGACGCCGCTTGTCGACCAGTCGAGGCGATGAACCAAACCTGCTTCCCGAGCATGAGGGCTGGCATCGGCGCATTCAGGAAATGCAGCAACGAGCGCATTGGCCAGGGTATCGGTTTCTCCAGGAACGAGGGGGTGGCAATGTTGTCCGCTGGCTTTGTTGACCACGACAAAGTCTGAAAAGGTCGCGATGAGTTCCAGTGCAATCGCCGGTTGCGGCACGGGACGTTCATCCGAAGCGGCCACCGCGACAATAACGCGTTCCCCGGATCTCAGTTGGTATCCTTTCTTTTTCGGACCACCGTTTACCAAGACTTGGCCACGCTCGAGAAGGCGGCGTATGGAACCCGACGATACACCGGGAATACTCCGGCGCAGGAAACGGTCCAGCCGTTCACCTGCATCCGCCGGATTTACGCGCAATTCGATCGGCTTGCTCATCGTTTCGTTTTCCTGCGTGCCTTCATCTTGGCCTTCTTGGCCTTCTTGGCCTTCTTGTCTGGCGAAAGGGCCTTCTTCTTCCTCGTTGTTTTCTTCGTACTTTTTGAGGGGGGGCGTGAGGTGGCAGAGATCCTCTGCTTTTTTCGGCGCTTTCTCTTCTGTTTCAATCTTAGCCGTTTTCGTTTTTGCCGAGCCGTTTCTTTTGGCTTGGAGGCGTAGATGACGATTTCGGCGCCAGGCTGCAGCACGGTAGAACGGCCAAATTTATTTATTCGCATCAGGCTACCGACGCTTAGGCCAAACCGCTTTGAGATACTGCGGAGTGAGTCACCATCGCGTACCGCATAAATCAGCCGGTTCCGGCCGCGCCGCTTTTCAAATGTATTGAGAAATTTGCTACTACCGGCCCTGATGGGAAGAAGCGTTTGTGCGTCAACAAGTCGAACTTTTTTCGGGTCGACAGGATTGGCAACGAATGCCTGCAGTATCATCCCTTTGACCGGCTTCGCGGTTTCGTCCAGCGCATTCCATTTGAGCAATTCGCTTCTTCTGACGCCCAAGTAGTTGCAAATTTCAGCCAAGGAGTCACCGACGACTACGCGGTAAAAAATGCGTTCGCGATTGGCTATGCGAGTAGGTGCTTGTGGGGCCACAGGAACCAAGAGCAACTCGCCCATAGCGGGTGTTTTTGTTTTGGATACTTTCTTAGGGGCCGGCTTCTTCTTTTTGCGCTGTTTGGGAACCAATATCGTGAGTCCCGGCCGTAATTCACGAGGGTGTCGCAGGCCGTTTAGTTTCTTCAACCGTCGTTGGGAGAGTCTATATTCCTTGGCAATGACCTTTAGAGAGTCGCCAAGACGCACTTCGTAAGCCGCGTAGGGCTCCGGTCGATGGGCGCGTGTCGCTAGGTTGCCGTAGAAGTTATTCGCTAGCCCAATGGGTAGGCGTATCCAGCTTTCGGTTTTGGGAGGCGTTCGGCCTCGGCGCAGGTCTGGATTGAGCCGCCGTATTTCCTCTAGCGTTGCGCCGCTAGCCTTTGCAGCCTGTTTGAGGGTGGTAGAGCGGGTTACTTTGGCGAGTTCCCATTTCAGCTCAGGGACGGGTTTGATATCTTCAAAACCGAAGAACTTTCGATTGAGGTCAACCAAAGCGACCGCATTTACCTTTGCGACGTAAAGTGTCGTGGACCAGGGGAGGCCAGCTTCGTAGCGACAAAGGCGCCAATAGTCATTTGTGTTGTATTTGCGAATGGCGTTGAGAACTGATCCCAACCCTGCGTTGTAGGCGGCGAGAACGAGTTCCCAACTGCCCACCCTCTTTTTGAGCGCCATCAGGTAGCGCATTGCGGCGTTCGTTGATTTCTCTGGGTCGCGTCGCTGGTCGATCCAATAGTCATATTTCAAGCCGTAACCCCGACCCGTGCGTACCATGAACTGCCAAATACCCGCCGCGCCTACGCGCGAGGTTAGGTCTGGGCGATAACTACTCTCGATCATCGCGACGTAGATCAGTGCTTTAGGAACGGGATGTTTTGAGATGGCGTTTTCGATGAGGGATTCGTAGCGACCTTTGCGCTTCAACCAATAGCGCATCAATGCGCGTCCTCGAAGGCTGTTCTTATAGTAGTCGAGATATCGAAGTAAGCGATCATTGAACCGCACCGGCAAGTCCGGCAGTTTGAGCTTCAGGGTCCATGCGGGTTGGGTGCTCGGCGCGGATGAGGAATTTCCCTTGTTTTGTTTTGCCGCTACCGTATTCGGCGGGTAGATCTTCCGCGGTTTAGATGGATCGACGAATGCCTTCTTTTCGAAGTCGCGTAGAGAGGTGAGGGAATCTTTGGCGCTGATGAGTTTCGCCTTAGAGCCTTCCGCTGCTTTGTGCCTTCCCGCGCCAGTATTGAGCGTCGTCGAAACCGACTTCGATATCTTGCCGTCGGATGTTTTAGCGGTCGCCTTTCGCTCAGGCTTCTTCTTCTTTTCAATTTTCTTTTCTATTCTCTTTTCTATTCTTTCTTCTATTCTCTCTTCTGGGGGGGCGGCGGACGCGGTTACGCTGACAAGAGAAACGAGGAGCGCTGAAATGACGGTCGATTTCCGCATACGATGGAGATCTCGCTATCGCTGAGATCTCTTTTTCGGGTTTCGGTAATTATAGATGGCACGGCCAATGGATTCGCCCAATGCCGGCATCCAGCGAAAGCCGAATACGATCATGAGGATCACCAATAAAAATGCAAATTCGGTGAAGGCAGCGCCCATAACCCTAGAGGTAGCATGTTTGGTGCACACGATCTAGGGTACGTTGAGTCACCTTCGGTTATGGGCCGTCATTTTCCTCGTCCAGGAGGTATTGTGCCGCCTCGCGCAATGCCAGAGGAAGCGAGGGGCTCGTACAGACGAAGCGCAGATCTGTCGCACGCAAGAACCCCAAGAGGCGGAGACTGAGGTCGATGGGGGTACACGGGTTCAACGCGACGGCTCGCCGGATAGCGTATCGTTTGAGCCATTTTTCACTGCAGAGTAGTTCGAGTTGGGCTTCACCGGTTGTGGGCTGTCGGGCAGCGATTCGAACGACGTCGGCCTCGGTGATCTGGGGGTTGGTTAGCAGGGACGCTATCACTTTGGGGTCGGGGTCGTGGAGGACGCGGTGGATCTCCTGGCTCGGTGTAATTCGTGCGGCGGAAATACGTTGTCCAAGAGGGGCCTCGTCTTTCGGACGCCTCGTCGACGCCTCTGTGACAGCGGGGCGGCTACGGAGAAGGAAGCAAAGCGAGAGATAGCCTGCCTCTTTGGCTTCTAGGTAGAGGTCGGCGATGCGTTCGTAGCTAATTTCTTCACGATTGAGAACTTCGATGATCGCAAGGCGCGCGACGAGCGCGTCAGCATTTTGGTCCGCACGCTCAAGGTGTCGCCAGACTTGGACGCAATTCGCTGCAGAGCCATCATTTAGGAATTGTAAGGCTAGCCCTCGGCGCAGTCGGTGCTCTGCAAGGGATACCAGGCGGCGAATCAACTGTCGCGCTTCGAGGCGTAACACCTCAAGGTGAGGTTGTGGCGAGTTCTGCACGGCTGATGCTCGCTTTTACCTGAAAGTCCTCAATGTTATAGTCCCGGGGAATATTTGTGAGGACGACCATATAGGCGACGGATTGTCCCGGGCCGATCTTACCGTTACGCCCCAGAAAACCGCCTGGATTGAGTTTGCTGGGCAAGCGGGCGGAGCTGAGTTCTCTAAGTTGCGCGTCCTTGAATACATTGTCTGCCGGTGCTTCGCCCGTGGCACGTGTATGTCGCCCTTCCATCAATGAGGCACGAACATAAATATACCGTTTCGCACTCGTTCCCTTGTTGTGCACTAAGCCAGTCGCCGTCAACACGGGGCGTTGGTCTTTGAGTAGCGTTCGGCGCACGACGGGCTTCGTCACTTCGAGTCCACGCATCTCGATCGGTCGGTTCGATTCTATTTCTTCGTCACTCGCAAAAGCACGCGCCAGCATACGGTCGAGGTTTGATAGATCCAAAGACCAGTTGTTTCGCGCCAGCACGAAGACAGCAAAGGCGGTGAATACGACGAGTAATACGGTGATCAGCATGCCGGCGATGCGACCCGATTTGCCTTCATCGTATTGCGCGAGGTACGCGTCAGCGGCTGCGTAGTCGGTTGCGCCGGGGGCTGAAACCGAGGCAGACGTTGGGGCAGGAGTTGGAGTTGGAGTTGCAGGCGCGGCGGTCAGTTCCGGTTCCGTTGGCGTATCGCTGGGCGATTCCGTTGGAACGTCGGGTTGAGTGAGCGTCTTCGCCTCAAAAATCGGAGGAGCTTCAGTAACCGTTGGGGCTGCCGTGAGAGCGTCCTCTTCGGGAACTTCCTCAAGCTCCGTTTCAATCTCAGATTCAAAATCAGCAACGGTGGTTGTGGGTTCGATGACTTTCTCGTGAAGTGCTTGGTGCCCTTCTTCCAGAAAGTTCTGGTCGACCTTGATCGAGGTTCGTGTATCCGACGGGATGAACTTATGCTCTTGCGTACCGATGGAGCCGGCGGTTTCGGCGGCCTTTCCAGAGGTCTTTACGCCTTCGATGTCCTTGACCGCGGCCGCGTCGAATTCTTCGGTCTGAATCTTTTGGGCTGGCTGGCCGAGTCGCACGACGAAGGCGAATTGGCAGGCTGGGCAGGTTGTGCGCGCCACGCCCCCTGCGAGCTCCTCGTCTTGGAGCTCGACATGCTCTTTGCATTTGGGGCAGGGGACTTGCATCTTTAGCCCTGATTATCCGTCAACGATCGCTCCCAAATCAAGGAATGCTTGGGCGAATCTCCCCCTTTGCCAGTTGTCCAGCATTGTCTGGGGTCTGGGCCTATGTTAAGAGGTCCCCATGAGCGAAAATATCCCTAGAGTTATCAAGCGCTACGCCAATCGGAAACTCTACGATACCCGCGATAGCCGCTACGTTACCCTGGACCAGATTTCGGAGATGATCCGTCGAGGCGACGAAGTACAGGTCATCGACAATAGCAGCAAAGAGGATCTGACTTCGGTCACTCTAGCGCAGATCGTTTTTGAGGAAGAGAAGCGGCAGCGCAGCTTTTTGCCGCTTTCTGCCCTGCGAAAGATTATCCAGACAGGGGGGGAGTCGATTCAGGATTTGGTCAGCCAAATAACCGACTCGGCCGAAAAAGTGGGACGCGTCTTTCGGAAAGATGGCGAGCTTGTCGATGGCGAGAATGTTGTCGGCGATGATACCGCTTCGGCCGAAGGGCAGGCCGCAGTCTCTGAAGGCGGGGAAGATGCTTCCAGCTCGGCCCATCCTGCGAACGTCATTCGTGAGTTCGTCGATGGCGTCCAGGAAACCATGGATAGCTGGCAGAAACGCTTCGATACGAGCGTCCAGACCGCGCTAGACAATATCTCTCCGTTGGCACCGCTACAAAAAGAGGTTGCCACGCTGAGTGCCCGAATCGTCGAACTCGAAGAAAAGCTGAGCAAGCTCGAGGGCTGACCTTTTCCTTCTAGCGTCAATAATCCAGAGACAGAGCGAACGAGATCTTATGCTGGGCACCGGATTCATCCTTTGTGGGATTTCCGGTAATGCTGCCCACATCGCTCGTAGCCCCCGCCATGACGTAGCTATAGTCGACCAGCAGTGAGACCAAATAAAAATTGATCCGAACGCCCGCGAAGATGCGGTGGCGAACGATATCGGCCTGGTCGATGAAGGTGAAGACCGAATTGCAGTCCTGGCCTGAGCATTGGACCAGTTGGTAGGGGTTGGTGGCGCCGGCCATACTCGAACCGAAGCTGTCGATATCCGGTGTGGCGTCGAGCACTTCTGAATCGGCTATGATCCAAAGCAGCTGGTAGCCGAGGTATGGCGTCATATTGAATGTCGAGGCGATGCCGAAATGTTTTGAGATAGAGCCATCGAGTCCAATGCTCGTCATATGAAAGCCCTGGCCCCCAAAAACATGACTCGCGCTGCCACGGACGGCGAATGCAGGGAGGGGAAAATCTTGAAAGCCTTCGTGCAGAGCCAGTTTGGCTGTGGCCACGCCCGCGAACATGCTGCTACCGATCAGATGGGTTACACCCGCACCCAATTCGAAGCTGGGAACGGGGAGCCAAAGTCCCTTGCGGACCATGATGCTGACCGTCGGGGCGAGGCTCGGTGGTAGGCCGCTTTCGATGCGGCTAATGGCTGCGGGGTTGCTGATATTGTTGTCGGCAAAAGCGTTGGCATCCACCGACTCCGCGGCCCGCCAATACCAATGGGTGGGTGAATCTCCCGGATTGCCGGCACTATTGGTATTCGCGTTATTCTTTGAGTTTACCGTCGTTAGCCCCATCTCAACGCTGAAATTGAAGCCGGCAAACCCCCGCGTAGCGGCTGGGCTAAGGATGTTGGGCGCGAAAATGACCCCCAGTTCGGACATCAGTGAGCGGAACGCGGCGTTGTCGGGGATGACACGTTTGAGGCCCCAGCTTGCATCGTAGGCCCCCCCGCAATGGCGATAGACATCGCTGGCATCCTGCAGCGTACACAGACGTGCGAGGTTGAGATCCCACGTACCCGCCTCGGCCGAACGGGTGGCGCCCGCCGCAGAGCCGACGACGAAAGCAATGATGATGAGAATTTTCGACTCTCGCCCCATGGGCAATTTCTCGGAAGCTATGGAGAAAGGAAGGATATCAGGGACTTTTCGGGTGAGCAATATCTGAAAGTCCCCGGCACGCGAAGCTGCTCGCCACCGTGGGGCTTGGCTGAATCACGCTCAAGCTGGTAAAAGCTCCCCCGAGGAGATGCTATGAGCCAGACCTACCAAGATATTCTCTACGGAGTGCAGGAGCGGGTGGCCACGATCACCCTGAATCGCCCAGCCAAACGGAACGCGCTAGGCCTCAATACCGTATCGGAGTTATGTCACGCTCTGGAACGGGCGGCAGAGGACGATGACGTTCGGGTTATCGTCTTGACCGGTGCTGGAAAGATCTTCTGCGCCGGCGGAGACCTTTCGCAGATGGGTGCTGGGGGGGAATCCGGATCAGTTCCCAGGCGCTCATTTGTCGATTTAAATAAGGCGTTTACAAAACTCGGCAAGCCGACTATCGCCTCGGTGAACGGCCACGCTCTCGCGGGCGGACTCGGCCTGGTGGTCGCTTGCGATTTAGCGCTTGCCGCCGATCACGCCAAATTTGGGACGCCGGAAATCAATGTCGGCATTTGGCCCATGATGATTATGGCGAATATTTTTCGTAACGTGGGGCGCAAAGATGGAATGCGTTTGATCCTGACGGGGGAACGCGTGGACGCGGCAGAGGCACGCCGTATCGGCTTGATCAACGAGGCTATTCCCGCCGCCGACCTTGAACAGCGCACCCTGGAACTGGCACGGACGCTCAGCCAAAAGAGTCCGGTGGCCATGCGCCTGGGTTTGAACGCCTTCTATGACACTCAAGACAGCCCGTTTTCGGATGCCTTACAGCATTTGGAGGGGCAACTCATGGCGGTGCTGAGTACCGAGGATGCCCAAGAGGGATTGATGGCCTTTATGCAGAAGCGACCACCGGAATTCAAGGGCCGTTGACGACCTCAAGCCATGGAGGGAAGACGACCCCCGGCGGGCGACCCGGTGGTCAGCTATTGATAAACCCTTGCCCGCTTATGGCGTTCTGATAAGGTTTCCGTCGCTATCCGCTATGGTTTGGAGAAATTGCATGTTTTTAGCAAAGGCTCGGCTTACGGGCGTCGCTTTGGTTTTATGTACCCTCGCCGGTCCCGCGGCCGCAGAAAATACGCCTGACTATGAGGCTGCAAAACGCCATTTCAAATTGGGCCGGACCTTTCTGAAAGCCGAGAACTATTTTGATGCGATCGCTGAGTTCAAAAAGGCGTACGAGATTACCAAAGACGGATTGGTGATGGGGCAGGTTGCGGTGGCCTATGAAAAAGCTGGCGACTACGAGGGTGCCAAAGAGGCCATGCTGATCTACCGTGAAGCATTGCCCGAAGCGGAACGCGTTTCGGCAGATCCGATCATCAAGAAATACGACGAAGCGATTGCGGCCGGTCGTTCAAAGCCCTTGGCCAAGCCATCAGACAAGCCGGTTGGTGCCAAAACCGATACGACGAATCCAACTTCAATGAAGGCTGAAAGCCCCGCTGTTGTAGACAAACCTGTAAAGACAGAGAAGCCCCGAGATGTCGCGCCCGAGGCCATCGATCCCATGGCGGCAGATGGTGCTTCGGCAGACGAAGAGCCCAAGCATTTCTGGACCTGGATCGCTGCCGGTGCTGCCGGTGCGTTAGCGTTGGGTGCTTTGGTTGTTGGCCTCAACGCCCAAGCTAAATTTGATGAATTGGAAGATCTCTGCGCACCTGGCTGTCCCCAGAGCGACACGGATTCGGTAAAAACGCGCGCGCTCGCCTCTGACGTTCTTTGGGGCACCGCGGCGGCCGCTGCAGTAACGGCGGGCATCCTCTACTTTGTAGAAGGGCGCTCCAAGAAAAAAGAACGCAATGTGATGGTCGCCCCCATGATCGGTGGCGGACGCCTCGGCTTGGGCGCATCCATGAGGTATTAGGCGTGAATCGCTTAGAGTTTGCTGCTTTGGTCGAAGTTTTGGTGATGGAGAACGTACAATGAGGATGATTCACCTAGGTGTTGCAATGCGTGCCGCCGGCCTGCTCGGCTTGGCCGGCCTACTAACCGCATCACTACCCGCCTGTAGCGTGATTTTGGATACCGGATCCCTCTCAGGGGGCGACGTGGGTTTGGCAGATTTGGCCACCGATGCCGGCACGACCGACAAAGGTGCCGCTGAGGCCAGTGCGCCTGATCAGACGACGGTTGATCTCTTGGTCGATCAAACCTGGGACCAGCCTACCTTGGCTGATCAAACATTCGATACGGCCCTAGATCTTCCGCCCGCAGATACAACGTTCGACCTGCCGGTGGCTGACCAATTCTACGATTTCGGTGATGATATGCAGGATGATATGCAGCCAGATATCTTCACTCCCATCGATGACGCTTCAGTTGACGGTGCTGCGGTTGATGGTGCCCCGGTTGATGGCACAGCGGTTGATGGAGCGGCGGTTGATGGCACAGCGGTTGATGGCGTAGCGGTCGACGGTGCTGCGGTCGACGGTGCTGCGGTCGACGGTGCTGCGGTCGACGGTGCTGCGGTCGACGGTGCTGCGGTTGACGGTGCTGCGGTTGACGGTGCTACGGTCGTAGACGGCGCTGCAGTCGACGGACTCGCCATTGACGGCGCACCTGCCGCGGCGCAGATAACCGGCACCATCACGCTGGACCCAGGCGTTGTTTGTAATAACGGTGTCTCTGCAAGCGACTGCATCGGCTTGCTTTCCATCATGGAATTTCCCTGTAGCAACACCGGAATGGCCAATTGCAGTTCGACTCAAATTCTTACCACATTGGTCGACCATGACGCTTCGGTAACCAACTATAGCTATGACTATAGTGTTTCTGGATTGACGGCAGGTGCGACGATCTATCTCGACGTATTGTTGGAAGAAGCTGGGGGAACAGTCGTTCACGAAGACGGTGCAATCGGAGACCTCGCGCCCACCGACGCCCATATGGTCGTCGTACCCGCGCAAGGCGCTCCTGCGGTTATTCAGAATATCGTTCTGCTACGCCAAATCGACTAGGCATTCCTTCCTTCTTCTTCCCCGAGTTGTTAGATACCCATGGCATATGAATTCTTAGTTGGTTGGCGTTACCTTTATACAGGGAGACGGTCTCGCGCTGTGTGGGTTGGCTTCGCCCTCGCCCTCGCCGTTTGCCTAGTAGGCATCGCGCTTTTTTATTTCAGCGGTAGTGCGGAGCAGCACGGTTTGGCGAAGGGGGCTGGGGCTGTGCTCACGCTGGCCGGCGGCATTGGTATGGCGGCCTCCCTTCTTCTGGGGCTTTTTAGTACCTTTACGGCTGTTTCTATTCTGGGCCTTTCCATAGGCATCGCCATTTTGATCTGGGTGCTCTCCGTAACTAGCGGTTTCGAAGAAGAGTTTCGCAATCGGGTTTTAGGGGTCAATGCGCATATTGTCGTGATCAAATATGGTCAGGACTTCTATGAATACCGCGAGGTGATGAAGACCTCGAAGAAGATCGAAGGTGTCCAAGCTGCGGCCCCGTTTACGCTAACCGATATGATGGTTGCCAAGGGAAACCGGCTCGCCAATGTCTTGGTCAAAGGGGTCGATCCAAAATTGGTAGGTACGGTTTTGGAAATGCCTGAGCAGGTTGAGATTCCCAAGGGGACAACGTCGAAGGATATGCCGCGACTCCTGCTCTCCTCCAAGGACGCCAAGGGCAAGGCCGCGGCGGATATGCCGACGGTTATCTTGGGTAGAGAGCTGGCGGAAAAGCTGGACGTTAAGGTTGGCGAACCCGTGCGTTTAATTTCGCCTCTTACCGCGATGGACGGCACCGCTATCCCGGGTACTGCCGAGATGCCTCGCAGCGTTGATTTTCGTGTTTCCGGTATCTTCTACTCGGGCTTCAATGAATACGATACGCGCTTGGTCTACGTGCATATGCGTGAGTCCCAGAGCTTCTTCAATCAGGGCGATGTGGTTTACGGCGTGGAGTTGAAGGTTGACGACGTTTATAACGCGCGTCCCCTGGCCAAGACAATATCTGCGGCGCTTCATGCCATGGCCGACAGGGATGAAACGCTTTATCGCACCATCGACTGGAGCGAACTGAATCGCAATCTATTCACCGCACTGCGGATTCAGAAATTGGTTCTGCAGATCATCTTTGGTTTTATCGTTGTCGTCGGTGCGTTCAACGTGCTGGCGGCCTTGGCCATGTTGGTGATTCGCAAGACGCGGGAGATTGCCATCCTCAAATCGATGGGGGTGTCGCCGATGGGTATTGCGCGTATTTTCCAAAGCGCGGGCATTATCGTTTGGTTGATCGGAACAAGTTTAGGATTGGCCTGGGGATATCTCGGTTGTCTTCTCCTGCGTCGCTACGGATTTCCATTGGAGGCGAAGGTCTATTTGATCAGCGAATTGCCCATCAAGATGGATATCAGCGAGTTCCTACTGACAGCAGCGTTCGCCCTGGGCGTCTGTTTCTTGGCGACGCTCTATCCCGCCCTGCGCGCGGCGCGGCTTCATCCCGTCGACGGCCTACGCTACGAATAGCAGGCATTCTCACCAGAGGGCAAATACCCTTTAGGGTGCTGTGGTCTCTTGGTTAGTCTGTTGGTGGGTTTTCATTGCTATCGTCGTTATCGTCTAGCGCGGGAGGCAATGTGTCTAGTTCATCGTCCCCACCGGACCAGTCTCCATTGAGTGGGGTACCTCCCCGGGCCATGTTGGGCACGACGGGCGCAGGGGTATGGCCACCGAAGAAATCGGAGGCCTTTGATTCGATTGTGGGAATATCAGGGGCGATTTCCCGGTCCAGGGTGTCGCCTTCTTGGTCGTAGAGAAGCTCTAGATCTTCCAAGTCCTGATCTGCGCGTGTTGTAGAGGCGAACACTTGCGGAGATGAATCGACGCCGCTGCGGGTAACTTCTTGGGTGGCCCAACCCACGAATGGATCGGCTTGGTTCTTGAGATCGCTAGCGGCTGTGCGTAAATCTTCAAGCAGTTGCGAACGGTCGGTCGTGGTTTCAGACTTTGCCGCCACGTCCTCGAGCTTTTGGACGTGGGAAGAGATTTCTTCCGCCAAGCCCCCGACTGCATTCTGGCTCGATTCGAGTTGGGAACGGAGATGGGCGATCACCTCCTCCGTTTCCGCCTTCGTACGCAATGCGGAAACGGTAAGGGAGACCACGCGTGATACGATCTCCAGGAAACGACCGTCCTCAATGCTGAACTGGCCTGCTGCAACTTGATTGTCAGCATAGAGCACGCCGATCGATTTGTCGGCGGTTCCTACACGTACACAGATCGCCGAGCGAATATTGCTAATGGCAATGCTGGTTCGCTTGCTGAAGCGGCCATCTGTTTGCGCATCGAATGTGATCACAGCGTTGCAGGAATGAAGGGCACGACGCAAGATACCCTTGCTTGGTGGATGCCATTGATCGGCATCGTCGGACTGGCGCATCTTGCGCGCACCGATTCGAAGGTTATGTACCTCCGCGCCGAGGAAAATCACTGCGCGATCTGCGTCGAGGATTTTGGACAGAGCCTTGATCGTCTTACCCAAGAAGCGTGTTTCATTTGTTGCGCGCTCGCTAGCCTGAGCGAGTGCGGCGAGAAATTCCAAATAGTCGCGCGCGCGCGTGGTCTTCGGACTCTCCGAAAGTGCCAATTCCAAGAGCCCACTTTCCTCGGAAAAACCTTGGGCCATGGCTGCTTTTTCGAGAGCTTCTATTTCGAGGTTTTCCTCGGCGCTGACCAGAAATACTGCCTCTCGCCCGAGGGAGACCAAATCTCCTTGCCGTAGGGCTGTGGGCTTGGCGCCGATCCGGTTGGAGTTAACAAATGTGCCGTGCCCCGAGTTGAGGTCTCGAACAAAGGGCTGCCCCTTTTCCACCCAGAGTACGGCATGCCGCCTAGAAACCGTTGGAATCAATATACTTAAGTCGCATTGGGCAGATCGCCCCACAGTCCGCTCGGCGGCCTCAAGACGCAGCTTTCTGGGCTGATCTCCCGTCGTGTCGCCCAAAACCTCGGTGATGGCGAACGCTCTGTCGTTTGCTATTGCCATGCGCTTCAACAACCATCTTACGAACTCCCCCCCACCTCTGTAAAGCAGCGAGTTGCATAGTCTTTTGCAGCCCCAAAAGGATCCATTGTGACGAGCAAATGGGCTTGACACATTCGGATGACTCTCATATATAGGCGATCCCACTGTGCGGGAATAACTCAGTGGTAGAGTGCGACCTTGCCAAGGTCGACGTCGCGAGTTCGAATCTCGTTTCCCGCTCTTGGGTTTGTTTTTGAAAACGCCTCGTTAGACTCTAAGGGTCAGCGGGGCGTTTTCTTTTTCTACCCAAAAGGTACTGCCGAAAGTACTACTTTGCCGCTAATCCCGTCCTGCATCCTGGCACCAACGGCGGCGATCTCATGATCACGGATGGTTGAGTAGTGCGAAGTCATCCGCTCGTTGTGGCCCATGATCACCTGTGCCATGGCGCCATTGCTCGTCACTCCATCAGACGGGGACGGTCCGTAACGCTGGCCGGTATCCGAAATATTGCGTCAGAGTCTTGCGCTTGAGTTACATTTGTTACGGACCGTCCCTGTTCCGGTTGCTGAAGGCGGGGTAAGTCCGGCTCCACGGTCAGATCGACAGACCTCTACTGGTTGGTTTGTCCCGACAGACAATTGTGGTGTAGTGCCGTATCGTGGATTTCATGGATGGCGATCGAACCACCCATCGCGCTATTGAGGTGGTGGGTGTAGTCCCACATCGTACTTACCGAATTGTTGACGGATCCTTTGTCTTCCCAGAATCCGTGGTCTTCCATTGCTAGGAAACGATCGGTCGTGGTGTCGTCGTACTGTACGTCGGCAAAGTCGTTCGGACAAGGGCCGCCTGAAACTAAGAGACGGTTTTTGCCAAAGGCTGCCTAAGCAGCCAGGTTCTCTCTCTTTCTGTTCCTCATTGTTAATCGCTTAATTCGCTGTC
>Ga0257122_1000330_pt1 | contig 45526 bp, 34 predicted proteins | sample SI106_120metaG_FD_190146 | JGI IMG/M metagenome (GOLD analysis project Ga0257122, IMG submission 190146) | Marine microbial communities from Saanich Inlet, British Columbia, Canada - SI106_120 | ecosystem: Environmental > Aquatic > Marine > Inlet | place: Canada: British Columbia | collected... | reverse complement strand
CACTGCGTCGGACCTCACTACGTCGGACCTCACTACGTCGGACCTCACTACGTCGGACCTCACTACGTCGGACCTCACTACGTCGGACCTCACTACGTCGGACCTCACTACGTCGGACGCAACAACCGGTGACGCCAGCGCCGATTTGGGCACCCCGACGCTAGACGATTTGAGTGCATTGGGAAGCTGTACCGTATCGGCTAGTTCTTTGCAGTTTCTTGTCGCGGGGCGTTTGGTGGATGTGGAAGTTCATTCTCCCCAGCAAACGCTCGCTGGCGACGGTTGTTCAACGGATATTTGGCGACCCCTTCTCTTTTTTCCAGAGAATGCGATCGAACCGGACGCGTATGCAGAGAGCGTGAAATATTGGGTTTCGTGGGGTTATACGGTCTATGTGCCGAGGACCTTCGCCCCACCAACGGGCCTGGCCCATGCTGATGCACTCGTAGAGGCTCAGGCCTTGATCGCCAGCTTGATCGCCGCGCGACCGCCAGCGATCAATTCGGATTTCAAATTCGCTGTCTCGGGCCACGGTTATGGGGCGCGTCTCGCATTGCTTCTCGCACTGGCCGAAGATCAGATCAGTAGCGTCATCCTTATCGATCCTCTCGATAGCACGCTCGCTGAAAGTGGCGTGGCGAAACTCACGTCTCACGATTTCGCTTCCTTTACCGCCCCGCTCCTTCTCGTCGCTCAGAATACCAACGAGACGTGCACAACACCTGACTGCACGCCATGTACCCCTAATGGCGACGGCTACCGACACTTCTTCCCGCTCAGCGAGACGCCAACGATTCAAATTACGATCAAGGGAGCTGACCACTGGGATTGGCTCGACTACGCCGCTTGCGGTTTTCTTTGCGAGCTATGCGAAGAAGGCTATGCGCAAAACGACCGGGTGAAAGCGCTCAGCCGAAAATACGTCATGGCTTTTTTGAGATTGACGTTCGAAGGCGAACCCGCCTACAGCGACTTACTTTTGGGAGAGGGGTTCGAAGATAGCGAGGCCAGCCAGCGGCAGAATCGCGCCGCCTACTGTGGCTACCGCTAGACTATTGTTGACTAGGCCCGTTCTGGCCGAGCATTTCTAGTAGCACCAGAGGGTCGGTGACAGGTTTTTCACAACGAAAAGCCCGACAAACGTACGCGGTAGGTAGGTCGTCGACCTTCTTCATCGCGATCAAGTGGGGAATCGTCCTCCCCAAATAGATACCCGCTTCCTTATCGAGCAGCAAGAACACGCGATCGGGCGCAAAATCGCGTGTGACGACGTCGATTAGATCCTTTGCCTCGTCCGCCTCCCCCACAATAACGACCTGCTGCAATGGCCTTTGCGAAAGCAATTGCGCCACAAGCATTTCGGGCATGGCCTGGGGAATTTGCCGCACACGGCCGGCAAAGGCGCGCAGGGCCTCTTGACCCGCGGTGCTGAAGTCGTCTCGATCCAGAAGGGCGCCAAGCCGCAGGAGGATCGCACACGCGATGGCATTTCCCGATGGCTCTGCACCGTCGTAGTCTTCTTTGATTCGCAACAGCACCGAGGGATCCGTACCCGTTGTGGAATAGAACCCCCCTTCTTCGCTATCCGAAAACCGCGCGATCATTTCCTCTGCGAGGTGGCTCGCCGCACGCAACCAGCGCAATTGGAAATCCGCCTGATAAAGATAGAAGAGCCCCGTCACGAGTTGCGCATAGTCTTCCAGATTGCCGCTAAAAGCGGTCTCGCCTGCTCGATAACGGCGATGCAATTCACCGTCACGGTATAGCGAATCCAGTGCAAAGCTTGCGGCAGAGGTTGCGGCCTGAAAATAGCGCCGGTCTTTCAGCACGCTGCCGGCCTTTGCAATCGCACCGATCATCATCCCATTCCAAGCGGTGATCACCTTGTCGTCCAAATGCGGTCGGTGACGAAGGGCGCGCTTTCCGAGCAGAATCGCTTTTCCTTTGTTGACGATCTTCGCCGCCTGAGACCTCTCGAAGCCTAAGGAAGAAGCAAAACTCTCGAGTTCCCCCTGCGCATGAAGCACGTTTTTTCCCAGCAGTTCTCCTTGAGGGTCAACCGCGTTGCCTTCTTCGGTGCAACCGAAATAGGCACAAAAGAACGTGACTTCCTTCTCATCCATGGCCGCAAGCGCAGCGACGATTTCACTATGCGACCAAATATAGAAGGCGCCCTCGGTCTTGTGTTCCTGGCCTTGGGCCAGGCTATCGGCATCCTCCGCCGAAAAGAATGCCCCGGTTTCTTCGTCGCGCAGATCTCGCATCACATATTCTGCGATGGACTGCGCACAACTGGCGAAAATACGGTCGCCGGCCAACTGATATGCCTCGAGGTAACTATGTAATAGCTGCGCTTGGTCGTAGAGCATCTTTTCAAAATGCGGCACATGCCAAGCCGCATCAACCGAATAGCGATGAAAGCCGCCACCGAGGTGGTCAAATATGCCGCCGCGGCCCATTGCCTCCAGACTGTGGAGGCAAATCTGCTGGGGCTCCTCGAGCCCTCGTTTGCGGCCATAGCGAAAGAGAAAATTGAAAACCGCCGGACGCGGAAACTTCGGCGCGGTGCCGAAGCCCCCTTCAACCGCATCGTAGCTGCGCTGAAATTGCCCGTAGGCTTCGTCCAGCACGCGATCATCCAAATCCGTTTCACTTTTGCTCAGCGTCAATTCTTCCTGCAGACGTTCAATGATTCGTTCAGCATCTGCCTTAACGCCCTCACGGTCTTGCTGCCAAACGTCGGCCAACTGCTGCAAAAGGTCTGGGAAACCTGCTCGGCCATAGCGTCTATCGGGGGGGAAATAGGTGCCCCCCAAAAATGGTTCTAGATCGGGCGTAAGCCAAACCGACATCGGCCAGCCACCTTGCCCCGTGGTGGCTTGCACAAAGGTCATGTAGACACGATCGACATCGGGTCGTTCTTCCCTATCCACTTTGATATTGATGTACCGTTCGTTCATCAGCGCCGCGATCTCAGGATGGGCGAAGCTTTCTCTTTCCATCACATGACACCAATGGCAGGTCGAATATCCAACGGAGAGAAAAATGGGTTTGTCTTCCTGTCGCGCCTTGGCAAAAGCCTCGTCACCCCAGGGATACCAGTCCACGGGATTATGGGCGTGCTGCAAAAGGTAGGGACTTTTCTCCCGTCCCAGGCGGTTGCCCGGGCGATCAATTCCACTTTTCTTCTTCAAAATTACCTCACGCGGAGTACTTGGGGGATTTGGGAATTTGAATGGCATGCGGTTTGACGCGGTGAAAACGCCAATCGGACGCAGTCGCCTTTAGCGAATCGGCAGCGAGCACGAGACCTCGCTGGTCGAAGAGTTGGTCTTTCGCCCAGACCTTTTCCACCGTGACGGAGAAGGTCGTTTCGGATTCTTCTCCAACCCAAATCAATGCGCCATCCGGCAAGCAAAATCCGAGTCGGGCCCTTCCTCGTAGCAGGCCGGTGATTTCCAAATCGTCTTCACCGAGTCGACAGAAATTATAGACGTCTTGCATTTCGCTCGTTGACGGCAGCCACAACAGAGCTTCCTGGGCCACAAACTCAGGCTTGGCCTGCGCCGGAAAGACGGTGTGATGATACGTCTGTGCAGCGTCATGAAGGTCGCCCCCCATCCAATGACCCACAAAGGGAGAAAAGACGTCTTCGGATGGCGTTGCCCACATGCCCGCGCGACAAAGCGCCGTGAGAACTTCGGTGCGTTCGTGGCCCAAGCGTTTGAGACGCCGCAGCCAATCGGCTACAACGGCATCGTCTTTACCGTGAGAAAGCATGTCGGAAAATGTCTTACCGAATTCTGCGAGACGCTGAACACGCGCTTCGTCAAGAGCGTCCCAGGCCAGCCGCATTTTGGAAAATGTACCGGTGACATCGATATCAAGGGGCGCCATCTGCTCGGTTCCTAGTAGCTATATACGAGATCATCTCACAGAGCGTAGCGGCCCGCGATGATCTCTCCTTGGATTTTTTCGCCGAGCGGGAGATACGTCTTGGCCGCCGGATCCCAGACGTAGAGCGGGTCGTTCACCTGCCCTTGGTCAAACCCCTCATTTTGCAGTTCATTTTTGCGATATTTGAACGTCGCCGTGAGGGGCAGCGCAGCCATATGTCGGATGAATCGCGGCAACGCGTAGCTGGGCAAACGCTGGGCGAGGGCCTGATAGGCCTCTGTCCCCTCGAAGGAAACCCCATCCCGCAAAACCAAAGCGGCCATGCCGGTGCGACCTTCCGCTCCCGGCACTTTCACACCATAGACGGTGCATTCAGCGATCCAGGCCAGCTCGGTGAAGACTTCAGCGACCTCCTGAGTGGCCACGTTCTCGCCTTTCCAACGAAAGGTATCGCCGAGGCGATCGGCAAAGTAGATCCGCCGGAGATGGTCACGATAGAGAAGGTCTCCCGTATTGAACCACCGATCACCACGCTTGAAGACATCTTTCAGAACCTTGGCATTGCTCGCCTTTTTATCTCGGTAGCCAGCAAATTCGTTCTTTCCTCTGATCGCGCCGAGCAACAAGCCAGGTTCGTTGGCTTTGGTCGGCACACAAAAGCCCTTTTTGTCGCGAACCAGGGTTTCCGTTTCCACATCGTATCGGCACAAGGCCATCTTAAACGGCAAGAGGACACCGCAGCTTCCCTCCTTGTTCAGAAGGTTCGCCGTTTCCGCATTGCCCTCGGTGGACCCATAGAATTCGACCACCTTTTCGATACCAAAGCGTTCGCAGAAGGATTTCCAAATATCGCCGCGCATCCCATTGCCGACGATGCGTCGCACTTGATGGTCACGATCGCTCGGGCTCGGATCTTGATTGTGGAGATAGCGACAGATTTCCCCAATATAGAGAATGACCGTCGCTTCACTGGACCGACAATCCTGCCAGAAGCGCCGCGCCGAGAATTTCCTGGCCAGCGCGAACCGTGCACGATGCGTGATCGCCGAGGAGGTGCCAATGACCATGGCATTGGCGTGGTAGAGCGGCAGGCAATTATAGATGCAGTCGTCGCTGGTGATTTGCGCTAGCCCACCGAGTATCTTGCCTGCGCGCCAAAGTCGGTGATGTTTGACCACCGCGGGCTTCGGCATTCCCGTCGTACCGCTGGTGTAGATATACGCCACCACATCGCTGAGCCGGTTTTCGGCCGTATGCGCGAAAGCTTCGGACGATTGCCCCCGAAGTAGATCCGCCCACCGGGGAACGGATTCGCTATCACCGTATTCTTCAGCGTCAGCGTCGCCTTCCAACCAAAGCTGCCAAGGCATATCCCCTACAACGCTCAACTTGTAGTGAGGCAGTTCTGCTGCATCGATGACCACGCCTTTGGGCTTGCAGCTTTCTAGAGCGTGCACGAGAGCTGGACCCTTCAGCCGTGGGTTGATCAAGGAAGCCACGGCGCCCAATTTTCCCAATGCAAAAAAATGAAAAAGATAGGCGGGTTGGTTTTCCATGATCAGCGCGACGACGTCACCCCGCTGAATGCCCTGTTGTTGATGAATATGGGCATGCCGGTCAACTTCGCTGTTGAACGCACCGATCGACCAAGTCTTGCCTTCGAAGTAGAAAAAGGGATCGTGGGGACGCTTTTCCGCCCAACGCTCCAACAGCATGGGAACCGTCGTCGGAGAATTCGGCTGCCAAAAAAAGTTCGCGTGGAACCCCTGGAGGGTGCTGAACCATCTACGAGATAATTGAAATAACTGCATCCGCTTCCTTCTCACCTGGTCCGACTCAACAATTCCCACTCAGCGATTCCCACTCAGCGATTCCCACTCAGCGATTCCCACTCAACGATTCCCACTCAACGATTCCCACTCAACGGCGCCGCCCGCGTCCCCGCAACCGTCTACGTTCGTCACGGCGCTTGGACCCCGGTGGACGACGCGTGTGTTTCTGCCGCCGATTACTGCGCGCCAATCGTTTCATCGATTGTTGGCCTTCGCGAAGTGCGCCCCGAATGGTATCCGTTCTCTGGCGCAGTTTTTTTCGCTGCCCGGTCGACGTATAGAACATCGAAAGTACGGCGTAAATCAAGGGCATAAAGACACCTTCGACCACAACCAGACTGAGATAGCTGAGCGAGCCAAAAAGCGTTGCGAAAAAGGCCGCCGCGGCGGGTAGATCGGGATCCCGAGCAGGTGGATCGGCCGTGCTGTCGGTAGAAGACTCGTGAAGATTAGAATCAGAGCCCGACGAATGCCGTGAACCCGTGGTGCGTCGGCTACGTCGCGTCGATCCGAGCGGGCGCCGGGGGGCGTTGGTATGGAGTAGGCTTTTGACCTCGTTGACGGAGCCCAGGCGTTCCTGGGGATCCGGCTCTAACATCCGTTGCAGAAGACTACGCAGAGGGGATGCCTCCATCGCTGCCTGCAGATCGATTTTCAGGCCCTGTCGGGGCAGTTTATCGGCACTCATCCCTGCGGCCATACCGGCAATCGTTGCACCGAGACTGTAGATATCACTTGCCGGACTGGCTTCACCGTGGAGTTGCTCCGGTGCCATATACCCAAACGTGCCCACAACGGTGGAACCGCCGTCGGGGTGTGAGGCCAAACGTACACCTCCAAAGTCCACCAACGCTAGGCTGCCATCATCGCGGCGCAAAATATTCGCAGGCTTGAGATCGCGGTGGATGACCCGTGGTTTGCAACTATGGAGGTACTGAAGGATCTCCAGCACCTGATGCACGATATTCCAGAGTTGGGCGGTGGAGAGGATCTCCTTACCGCTTATCTCCTTCAGGGATTTTCCGGCGATCAACTCCATCACCAGATAGAACTTACCCTCGGCTTCCGCAGAATAGGTGGCGATGAAACGCGGAATTCCTGGATGCGATAGGCTACGAAGAACCTGGCATTCGCGCTCAAAAAGATCGAAGGACTTCCAGCCATCCATGTCGCGCAGGCGTATCTCTTTGACCGCCACCTCATCGTTGGTTTGACGATCGAGGGCCCGATAGGTCCGCCCTTGTCCCCCCGTTCCCAACAAGCCGAGAGGCTGAAAACGCTCGGTGCCTTGCATCAATTGCCCATTTCGTTCGGTTCGACGGGTTTGCCCGAAAGGGCAGCGGCGACCTGCGGCAAATACGCACCAGCAGATCCAGCCAACACGAACCCAACGCCATTCGCCAAGACCGGCTGGGGATTGACTTCGATCGTCAACTTTCCACGACGATGGGCGAAGAGTACCGGTTCGACGATATAGGGAAACATGGCGCTCGTACCGACGACCATCACGAGGTCGGGGGTATTCTGATAAAATGCCTCATTCATTCGCTCGAGCTTTTTCGCCGACAACATCTCACCAAAAAGTACAACATCCGGTCTCAACACCCCACCACATTCGCAGCGAGGAATCCCTTTCAGGCTATTGATGACCGTCTTGAAATCCTGGGCGGCCGCAGGCAACGCGCACTTCATGCAATAGAGCTGATCCATTCCCCCGTGGATATCGATGATATTGGTCGACCCGGCCCGCTGATGAAGCCCATCGACATTTTGCGTCAGAAGCGTGAAACGTTCGACGGTTGCCTCGATATTGACCAGGGCGTGGTGCCCTTTATTGGGCTCGGCCGCCTGTGCCTGACGGCCTAGCGTGGCCATGACCTTCCACGTCCGTTGCGGGTCAGAATGCAGCGTCGGGGCGCTGAGAGCTTCGACAGTGCGGTCGCCCTCTTCGGGATCATCGTAGATCCCCCCTTTTCCCCGGTAACTCGGAATGCCAGATTCCACCGAAATACCCGCCCCGGTAATCACGCCAACACTGCGTACCGAACGGAGTGCTTCCCGCAATTCACGTGGCATTTCAGGCATTTCACTCCACCTTGTTCCGGTTGCGGCCCTGGGGGCGCCCATCTCTATAGCTGCCGTTTACCATACTCGCCGGCCCGTGGCACGCGGGCGCCGACATAATGAATGCGCTAAACTTAAGAGCTAATTGACCTTATCTAGTCGACCTCTTAACGTACGGCCAATTGACGGAGTAGAATCGTGACAGGAAGGTTCCGCAAAAAAGGCGACAGCCTCATGCGCCACGCGCACTGGCTGACCGTAGCGACTAGCTTTTTTCTTTTCGGAAATCAGGCGTCTGCCCAGATCAAACCGAAGGTTCTGATCGTTTTCGACACCTCGGGGAGTATGCTTTCCGGCAGCAAAGATGGTTCGCCACTTTGCGGCAACCAAGGCCAGGATAGCAGTATCTACCAGCTGAAGGTCGCCCTATTTGACGTGCTGCAAGGCATGGGGGCCGACGAAATCGATTTTGCCTTGGCGACATTTCCCCAACAGGTCGACCCGGGGAAAACTCCGAAATGCTCAGAAGGGCATTACGAAGTAACCAATGCGATGAAAGCCGAAGACGGTAGCGGCTACAATGCCTGCAAGATCAGCAGCCATAGCCCCGGTTCACAACAGACCGCCCAATGCAAAACCTCCAGTTGCCCCTGGTATACAGACCTGGGCGAAGTCCTACGCGTTCCCTTCGGCCAGGCCGACGGCCTTGAACAAATTCTCTACAATTTCGACCAGCAGGAAGATGCCGGCCAAGTCGCAGTCCTCACCAACCCCGAGGTACGAGCAGACGGCGGTTGGTATACGCCCCTCGGAAAAAGCCTCTTTTACGCCTACGGCTATTTCCACAAAGACGTCGTGCTTCCCGACACTGACTACCGCAAGAGTTGTGAGCGCCTCGTGGTCGCCATGTTTACAGACGGTGATGAAACCTGCAACGATTCGACGAGCAACGCCTTCTATCCCACAAAATGGGCCACCAATCTCGCTAACGATCTTCAGGTAACGGTGCATACCGTGGGTATCGGCACCGACAACAACGCCGACTCAACCCTGCAAAGCATCGCCAACGCGGGTAACGGAACATTCTACGATGTAACCAGCAGTACAGCCGCGCTCAAACAGGCCTTCCTCGATATCGTCGCACAAGCCCAGCCACCGTCAGAATCCTGCAACGGCATCGACGACGACTGCGACCAGGCCGTCGACGAGGATTTCCCTCAATTGGGCAGCGCTTGCGACAACGGCAAACTCGGGGTCTGCAAAAAGAGCGGGGTTTATGTCTGTTCAGCCGATGGCTCGGGGGTCGAATGCGATGCTCCTGACGCCACTGGCACCACGGAAGAATGCAACAATGCCGACGACGATTGCGACGGTGAAGTCGACGAAGGTCTTACTTGCAATTGCCTATTCCAACCCGAGGTCTGCAACGGCATCGACGACAACTGCAATGGTCAGATAGATGAGGGCATTCCTTCCAGCGCGTGTGGCAGCGACATCGGTATCTGCGAAAAAGGAACAACCCTTTGTGTGCTATGCAAACCCCAAGAGGCCAATTGCAATGGCGCCAAGGTGATCTGCGACGGTAGTGTCGGTCCAACCACGGAAACATGTAACGGTTTCGACGACGATTGCGATGGTGTCATCGATGGTATGGCCGAAATCTGTTATTCCTTCCCAACGGGCTGCGACGTAACCACCGAAACCTGCCTCGGCATCTGCGCCTTGGGAACGAAGCTCTGTAGCCTAGGGCAGTGGAGCACGTGCAGCGGCGACCGCGGTCCTCAAACCGAAGAATGCGACGGCATCGATAATAATTGCGATGGAAATATCGACGAACAGGCCGAATGCCCCGGAACGTCTCAGTGCATCAACGGGCAATGTACGTTGGGCTGCGCGGGATCGGAATTCGCCTGTCCGTACGGCCAACTTTGCAAGGACGGCTGGTGTATCCAAGATCCGTGCAACCGCCAAGAATGCGAATCAAAGGGTTGGATCTGCAAGGCCGGCGAATGTATCGACCCCTGCATCGGCGTCGTATGCTCAAAGAAATACGAAACCTGCATCAAGGGCTCATGCATCGATGCTTCCTGTTACAGCACGGGTTGTCCCGGTGGGGAACGTTGTATCCAAGGCACCTGCTCTGGCGATCCCTGCAGCGGACTCGCCTGCGAATCCTCCGAATATTGCTACGACGGCACCTGTGTTTCCCTCTGCGAAACGGTGTCGTGTGACGCGGGCGAAACCTGCCAACTCATCCAAGATGGAAGCGTCTGGAAAACCGACTGCGCCAAGCCACCCTGCACCGGATATGGCTGCACCGAAAAGGCCTGCGAAGGCGTGCGCTGCAATACCGGCGAAGTCTGCGTCGGCGGAAAATGTGAAACCGATCTCTGCGAAAAAGCGCATTGCCCACTGGCCTACCGCTGTGAGCTAGGAAGCTGTGTACTCGACGCGTTGGGCACCACGGAGGTCTTGGCCACCGGAGCCGGCGGTCTAACCTGTCAGCTGGGAGATGCCGAGCCACCCGGTGCCCCCACCCAAAACCCGTTCGTACCCTTCATACCCCTCGTCTTCCTCGGGGGCCTTCTCTTCCTCGCCATTCGACGGCGCCCGAAAAAAGGAAAGGGAGAAATCACGGGAGACCGGCGATGAGGCGATTGTCATCACAAGCCCTATTCGGCTTCGTTTTTGTTGCGCTCCTACTGGGCGCTTGCGAGCAAGATCCCTATCTCGTACCCAACCTCTCCGACGGTGCCCTGCTCCACCTCGACGGTCCTCAGGATGGCGTAAACTACGAGGCATGGCAGCCACCCGATTTGACGCTCGATTTCTACACGGGCGACTTAACCTATGATGGCTGCATTCCCCAACCCGAGGTTTGCAACAACACCGACGACGATTGTGACGGCGATGTCGATGAAGAACTCGATAAGCTTAACAATCCGACCTATTGCGAAAACTGCGCCGGCTGTGCTCAGCTGCTCGCTTTCAACGCTATTCCTGGGTGCGCTCTAGGGAAATGTACCGTGGCGGGCTGCTCTAGCGGCTTCATCGATAACGATGGCGATCCCAAAAACGGTTGTGAATACGAATGTACGCCCACCGGCGTCGAAATTTGCGATGGATTGGACAACGACTGCAACGCTCTGATCGACGATAATCTGACCATTCCCACCGGCTACTGCAGATCTATCGGCGCCTGCCTCGGCACGCCTATCGCCTGCCAGGGTACTTTGGGCTGGGTCTGCCAATATGGCCCAGACGTGGAAATGCAGCCCTGCACCACCGCCAACGATTGTGGCACGGGCAACCATTGTCAAAATGGCCTTTGCACCAACCTCGTAATCGTCGATGAGCAACGCTGCGATGGAATCGACGGAGATTGCGACGAAAAGGTTGATGACCCTTGGACCGTCCAAGGGGCACCCACCGCCATCGGCCAAGAATGCGAAGTCGACAATCCCCCGCTCAAAGGTATCTGCCGTAACACCGGCGTTTATGCCTGTGCGCCATCTAAGGCCGGCGTAACGTGTCAGCAAACCACGCCCGGACAACCTGCCACCCCAGAACTTTGCAATGGTATTGACGACGACTGCGACGGCGAAATCGACAACGACGTTACCGATGAAGTCTGGGTCGATGTGGTGAGTGGTGGCGGGTTTCAGATTTTCAAATACGAAGCGAGCCGGCCGGATGCCACCAGCGCACAAGCAGGTATCGAATCGGTAGGGCGCCCGTGTTCCGTAGCGGGGCGGCTTCCCTGGGCACAAATCTCTCGGGGCGAAGCCCAAGAAGCCTGCGAACGCGTGGGCGGCCGACTCTGCACAACCGCCGAATGGACGACCGCTTGCAAGGGCCAGTTTAGTGCCGTGTATCCTTATGGCGACGTCTATCTGCCAGGCACCTGCAACGGCAGAGCCTATGATACCGACGGAACAACGGGAACAAACGAAGACGAAGCGCTCGTTACCGATCAACCCCAAGACTGTCTCAGTAGCTGGGGCGCTGCGGGCTCGCTGAATAATATGAGCGGCAACCTAAAGGAATGGGTGGCAACCACGGTCACCGGCAACGACCCCAACGGTTTTGAAATCAAAGGCGGCGCCTATGATACCCCCAGCGTTGATGCGTACGGCGCTGGGCTCTCATGTGCCTATCAGCTACCTGCGCCAGGCAGTTGCACCAAGAATAGCGACTGCGAAGGTTCCAATACCTGCGACGACAAAATCTGTTCCCATATGGTCGGCTTTCAGCTTCCTAGCCTCGGCTTTCGCTGCTGCAAATGACGACCTGGCAATGGGTGCTCCTCACTATCGGGGGCCTATTTGCCCTCAAGGTCCTCGCCCTTCTCTCGTTTCGCACAGGGCGACGCCTGCTCGCCACCTGGCTTATCGGCTTCAAATACCTCTTCTACGGACTCGCGGATCTATTCCAACTTCGCCGTCTGGCCGCCCTGCTCAGTGGCCGCCAATATCAGCCGCTGACTCGCCCGCGAATCTTGCGTTTGGGTTTTGAGGATCTGGGTCCGAGCTACATCAAGTTGGGTCAAATCATCGCTTCAAGTCCCGGCCTGTTTACGGACCCCTATGTGAAGGAATTTCGCCATTGCCTCGACCGGGTACGCGCCATCACCTTCGAAGAATGCCAAACGGTCGTCAAAGAGGAACTCGGGGAAAAGATCAGCCTTCTCAAAATTGACCCAAAACCTCTCGCTTCCGCATCCATCGCGCAGGTCCACGCGGCAACATTTTCAGATGGCCGCGAGATCGTATTGAAAATTCAACGCCCCGACATTGCCGAACGCGTCGAAGCCGACGTCCGAATCATGCGATTCTGGGCGAAGATCGCCTCGCGGCTCAACCCCACGCTACGACTCGCTAACCCCGTTGGAATCGTCGAGGACTTCGGGCGAACGATCAAAGAAGAACTCGATTTCAGCATGGAGGGCAAAAACCTCGATGACTTCAATCAGATTATGGTCACCCTTAAACACCATCCCGACGTTTCCGCTCCCGTCGTCAACTGGGAACTCACAACGCCGCGCGTGCTCACGATGGAACGGTTCCATGGCCATACCGTTGATGATACCGCCGCGGTAAAAGCCTCCAGTGTGAATCCCGAAGAAAAGCTCCTCCTCGGCATGCGGGCCTGGTTTCAATGCATGATGTTTCACGGCTTTTTCCACGGCGACGTTCATGCTGGGAATTTGATGTGGCTCAACGATGGACGCATCGGTTTCATAGATTTCGGCATCGTCGGACGTTTCAGCGCCATTCAACGACGCCTGGTCACCCGCTACGTCATGGCGTTTGCAACCGGGCAGTTTCGAGAATTGACGGATGTGCTCATCGAAATGGGAGGCGTTGGCGGAGACGTCGATGGCGAAGCCCTCGCTGCCGATATGAAGCAGGTCTATTCACCGCTTCTCAGCATGAATTTCGGCGAAATGAACTACGGAGATTTTCTGCCGCAGATCTTGGGCATGGCGCGAAAACACCAACTGCGACTCCCCAACGAATTCATCCTGATCATCAAGCAGCTGCTCTACTTCGACCGCTACGCCAAATTGCTGGCCCCAACGCTCAATGTCTTTACAGACCCAAGGGTCTTTAGCGCGCTCGCAGAAGATGTGCAGAAATCGCTCGCCCTAACCTCTGAGCAGGCGAACTAGAAGTTTTATTTCAGCGGCCCGACGCAGCTGGCGATATCGAAAATCAGGTATTCGAGGATGCGGTCCTGCGGCGAGGAAGTCGAACCACAATATTCGGGGAAGCTGGCCGACCATACTTCGTCTTCGCGTCCTTCGGTATGGTAGGACGAAAATAGGATCTTGCCGCAACTTTCGAAGTTGAAGGTCACGGTAAGCGGCCTAACGTCGTCGATATTAGACATCGCCGAACTCACCTTTCCTTCCACCCATAATTTCGCCTCGGCATCGAGTTTATGCATCATCACCCAACTACCTAGAAAATGCTCAATGGTCGAACGGTTGTTGCTGATAGCCCCAGGAAAAAGACCCAGCCAATTCGCCATTTGCGAATCTTTGATTTGACCCTCTACCTGAAGGCCGTAGTCGCCCAGGGCAGCACCGTTGAAGGGTTCCGGCTGATCGTCCGAAACACCCGGCTCAAAGTCGATAGACGGGGAAAATGCCGGTACCTGTTCGATCCAATCATAACTCCAATCCGTAACGTAAAGCCGCCCCCCCGCCTTAACGTACGCATGTAGGTTGTCACGGACCACCGCATCTCGCAGAGCCTGTTCGTGTTCATTGTTCGTACAGTTGATGAAGATAATATTATAGGTCTTCATCTTTTCTGGATTGCGTACCAGCTCGCCGAAGGAAATGAGCGGATCGGGTGACTTCTGAATTCCGGTGGCCGCTTCGTAAAGATCGATGGCGCCGGATTCGAGTCCCAATTTGTGCAGGACACATTCCATTTTATCGTAATTTCCCGTAGCGACCGCAATGCGTGGAATTGCATCGAGGGCGTGAAATTCTGCCTGCCGCCGGGGCAATCGAGACTGGGCCGCTGTCAATTCGACCGCTTGTTTTTCAGGCAAGTCGATCTGGAGAAAGCGGCGAAAGCGGCCATTTTGTAGGATAAGGTCAACGTCTCCGGGGCAGACCGTAAGCGAAAAGGTGCCGTCGTAGGCCGTTGTGGTCTGCCAAAAGTTCGCGGCCATGCCCAACTGACCGCAAACCTCGCACTGTACCTCGGGAACAAAGAGTTCGGGGACCTTTGAAGGTACGAAGACCGTCGCTCCGGGAACGGGGTCGACGCCGTTGGGCGCTAAAACCGTACCGCTGATCGTAGATTCACGCCCGTTGCAGGTGGGGCGCCCCGGTACGTAGGGGCCCGCGAAGTCGTAACCCGGAGACCCACCGTCCCCGTAGCCGGAACCACCATCGAGCTTGCCACTTTGAAACTCACCGGAGCACGCGCAGAAAAGTAACGCTAAAAAGCTGACGGTGTACGGTTTTACTTGAATCAGATCCATGCTTGGAGTTATGACGCCAGAGGTTGTCCAAGTCAAATGAAGACCAGGATCAGCAAATCCCGCGCCGAGGCGGAGAGAGGGTCATCCATGACAGATACAGATACGCCACGAAGTTTTCATCCCGAGTTGCTCAAAGGGGAAACCTGGCTTATCACGGGCGGCGGCACCGGCATTGGCCGTAGCACAGCATTTCTGGCGGCAAGTTTGGGGGCCGAGGTCTTTATCGCCAGTCGCAAGATTGAAAAACTACAGCCCACCGCCGACGAGATTAACGCGTCGGGTGGCAAATGTAGCGCCATTACCTGTGACATCCGTCAACCGGAAACCATCGAGAGTGCGGTGGATAGTATCCGCGAGCGATGCGGCACCATCAATGTGTTGGTCAACAACGCGGGAGGGCAATTCCCCACGCCGGCCCAGTCGCTGAGTGTTAAGGGCTGGGATGCGGTGATTCGCAACAACCTTTCCGGCACCTGGTATATGACGCAGGCTGTCGCCACGCGCTGTATGATCCCGGGAGACGGCGGCAGCATCGTGAATATCATCGCCGATGTCTATCGTGGCTTTCCAGGTATGGTTCATACGGGTGCGGCCCGAGCAGGCGTCGACAACCTAACGAAGACCCTTGCGGTCGAATGGGCACCCAATAAAATCCGCGTCAACGCGATCGCCCCCGGAATCATCGCCAGTTCGGGGTTGAAACAATATCCGCCGGCCCTGATCGAACAATCCCAGCGCGCCATACCTTTCAAGCGTTTGGGCGAAACCATTGAAGTGGCGCAACCGATCGTTTTTTTGGGTTCGTCTGCTGCCAGCTATATTACGGGAACAACGCTCTACGTCGATGGTGGGTCTCGCCTTTGGGGAGATCTCTGGCCCATTCCCGACCCGAAGTAGGCCGAAGATCTAGCGCGTGGAATCGTCGTCGGTTTTCAGCAAGATGAGATGCGAATTCGGCTTCGTCGCCGGCTTGTCTTCCAAGAGGCTGGGGATGGTCGAATGCCGAACGACATCGCCGCCGCCCGATGGTAGTTGACGCACAACCCTAAAGCCCAAATCACTTCGCTTCTTGCCGATCTCGAAAGCATGGCGGCGTGCGAGCCGGCAGGCATCTGCCCCCTCCTCGAACGAACCCCCTCGAACAACGTAAGCTTGGGGGTCACCATCGAATGGGCTATCGGTCCATTCCGTCACCAAACCCGCACTGAAGCGCATTCCGTAAACGGAGATATCTTCGTCACTGCAATTGATCGTCACCCGTTTGGGCGCACCGGCACGCGTGTAACGCATTTGACATCGGTTGGCGTCGAAACGATTTCCCCAGGGATAGATTCGACCGTCGGCACCGCGCGCGGCTTTTTCCCATTCGAATTCGGTTGGCAAACGGTACTCCGCCCCAAGGCTTTCGCTCAGCCAAGAACAATATGCCCGAGCTGCCTGCAGGTTGATTCCGGTAACGGGCATATCGCCGTCGCCGAGCGCACGAGCGCATCCGTGCGGGGTATCTCGTATTGCTTGCGCGGGCCGTTCTACGGAGATCGCATTGAGATAGCTTTGATATTCGGCGACGGTTACGGGATTGCGTGCGATCGCGAAAGAATCGACGAATCTTTCTTGGGTTTGGCCCGAACCATCGGCGCGAAGGTCGCCCCCCGACGAAAAATGTCCGGCATTCACCTGGCAATAGTCTGCACCAAGTTGAACGGACGGAAAGAGCCGGATTCGCAATTGGAGGTCGGAACTACGTTTGAGGACGAACGCATACCAAAGCGGCGCGTGGCCGGAAAGCTCTAGACGCAGCCGATAGCTGCCCGGGTCAACATCCGTCGGATCGATGGGTGTCTTGCCAAGAAATCGAATCGTATGCTGGCCGTCCAAACGCTCCAGCCAAACCTTTGCAAAGGCGGGGGCGCTCTCGACTTCCAGGGTGCAGATGCCCTCGCGTATATCCAAATAGCGCCCGTCATCGTACGCGTCGAGCAATCGCATATAGTAGGCAGCAGCGATCTTCTTTCCGCGTTCCTCTGCCCAGTTGAAGAGTAGCCAGCAGAGATCGCAAAGAAGACTCTGGGCTTCCTCGCCAACCCGTGCGTCTTCTACGAGATCTTTATAGGTGGTGATCGCGACAGTGGCTTTGTCGAGGCAGTTGCGTTGTGCCCGAAGCCACCGTGCCTCCAGCACCCACGCGGCACGCTTGGCCTCGGTGTTATGCCAGGGAAGCAATTTCGACCTCGCGGCTGAAAGTTCTGCCAAGGCCTGTCGCTCGTCGGCCAAAGCCTGCTGCGTCTCGCAGGCTTCCTTTTTATTCAGGCTATGTGGGTTTTGACGCGAAACCCCTCTGCCCCAATTTGTGCCCAACATCGATTGGCGGTGATTGCAATAATCCGACCAGCGTCGGGCCGGCGAATAAGACGAATAGTTTCAACCGAAACAGCGTGTCGGCCCAGATCCGGCGGGGCCAAAAGGTTGAAAATTGCCGACCCCGACTGGCTAATGCAGCGGCCGGAGCCAGCCAAGATCTGGATCCGTGACAGCGAATGCCATCCGCCGTTTGGCCAGCGGAGTATTCAAGGCGGCTAATTTCCTCAAGAGTTCTCGAGCACGCCGCCGGTCTCCATTAAGCCCGGCGGCCCGAGCGGCGTTGTAGAGCGGCACCTCGAAGGTGGAATCCGCGTTGACGGCTGCATCGAACCAGACCTGGGCCTGGCGAAAATATCGCCGGCGATAGAGTCGATAACCGCGGATATCGGCTAAACTGCTGATTTCACGGGGAGCCAAACCGCTTTCACGAAACGATGCCAGCCATTGCCCAACCTCTTTGCGCGTCTTTTCCAACATTTGCGCGGTTTCCGGCCGGGCGGGTCCGGGTTCACGGGCCGGAGGCGCAGTGCGATCCACATGGGTTTGGGGCGGCGATCCAACCCCGGTCGTTTTGGTGGGCGATTGAATGCTCGGGGGGGGAGACGCGCCGGACACATTCTGATCCCGGCAGCTAGGCCCAGTCGTTAGGATCACCAGGACACATCCCAACAACCATGCGAATTGGCTCACCAAGCGTTTCATTGGCGCTCCCTCCATGGCGTTCACGTCCGCGACCCGCGTCGCAGCGGTTGACGAAAGGGGGGATTGACGGATATGCCCATAGGTACAAGTTTTCACCAACGCGGAGAAAAGGCAAATGGCCCATGTGCTCGTCGATAGTGCAGAGGAGATTCTCGACCGGGAATTCAAGGTCTTGGACCACGGATTCATCCGTCTGGTGGACTATCTTGGGGGCGACGAACGAATCGTTCAATCCGCCCGGGTTTCTTATGGCTCGGGAACCAAAACCAAACGTAAAGACGCAGGGTTGATCAACTACCTCGTTCGCAATCTCCACACCTCGCCTTTAGAGCAAGTGGTGATGACGTTTCACTGCAAGATGCCGATCTTCGTCGCGCGGCAGTGGATTCGCCATCGAACCGCCCGGCTCAACGAAATTTCCGGGCGCTATAGCGTGATGAGCGACGAATTCTATCTGCCCTCCGAAGACGTCATCCGCTTTCAAAGCCAAGATAATAAACAAGGGCGGTCCGAAGAAGATGTGCCGCCCGAAATGCGTCAGCGCGTATTGGAACTACTCAAGCGCGATCAGACCAGCGTCTACAGCAACTACCAGAGTCTGCTCGACGACGATATCGCCCGCGAACTCGCACGAATCAATCTCCCCCTCAGCCTTTACACCCAATGGTATTGGCAGATCGATTTGCATAATCTATTTCACTTCCTCCGGCTGCGCATGGATGCGCACGCGCAATATGAGATTCGGGCTTTTGCCGAAGTTATGGCGGAAATGGCCAAAGCGGTGGCGCCTATGGCCTACGATGCCTTCGAAGAGCATATCCTTCATTCGGTGAAACTATCTCGAACCGAAGTGGATGCGGTTCGCAAAATCCTGGCGGGACAACAACCCGAGCTTTCCAGTCGTGTACGAAAAGAACTGGAAGAAAAGCTGGGCCCGCTTCCCCAAAACCCTGAGAACTAGGAATACCGGCTTTGCCCGACGGAAAAAGTGACCGCATCGTCGCCGCCCGTCTGCGCCAAAAAGAGCGACACCAGGCTAAGGCGCAGCAAAACGGCAGTACAGCCGTGCGAAGCGACACGCCTATCAACCGGCACGGAAAGGCGAAGGTTCCGCCAGGGCAGACACAAAGTAAGAAATGGCCCGTACTCGACCTCGGTGAGCATCCTGCAATCGACACCGATACCTGGAAGCTCACCCTGGGGGGCAGCTGCGAAAACCCAACAACGCTTAGTTGGCTTGATTTTCAACAGCTACCGCAAATGAACGATGTCAGCGACTTTCATTGTGTCACCACGTGGTCGTGCCTTGATATCGCCTGGCGAGGCGTCCGCTTTCGCGACCTCGCAGAGCTCGCCAAGCCCCACGGCAAAGCCCGCTATATTCTTTGCCACGCCTATGACGGCTATACGACCAACCTTCCGCTACATGAAGCGCTCAAAGAGGACGTCCTACTGGTTCATAGCGCTCAGGGCGACGTGCTATCGGTCGAGCACGGCGGTCCGGTACGAATGATCACCCCTCAACTCTATGCGTGGAAGGGTGCGAAGTGGATCTCCGCCATCACCTTCTTGGAGGATGACAGTCCTGGCTATTGGGAACAACGGGGATATTCGAACTTAGGAGACCCTTGGCAGGAAGATCGCTATAGTTCGGATGATGGCGCATAGTAGTCGATAATTGAGGATTGAGGTAAGGAGTTGGCCATGGGCTCTGTCGGCAATATAAAACAACTGGTGGTAGAAAGTCTTCTTCTGGAAGAGGACTTCATCCTGATTGTTGTCGATCCTCAACACCCGCAAGTGGCACTTCCCGACAGTTTGAAGAAAAAGGCCGAACCCGTGGGGCTCCATATCGGCATGCGTTTGGCCAAGCCCATCCCCGATCTCCAAATCGATGCAGAGGGCATTTCAGCGACCCTATCCTTCGACGGGGCACCCTTCTATTGCTTTCTGCCCTGGACCTCAATCATGCAACTGTCCAACGGAGAAGAGCATCTTATTTGGATCTGCCCGCCATCCGAAACCAAAAACGAGACGAAAGGCCTCCGCGGCCTAGACTCTCATACCGCTAACGCCGCAGATGAGGGCGCCGACGGCGACGACGGCAGCCCAGACCCAAACGATAAAGACAAACGCAAGGATAAGCCCAAGCTTCGGTTGGTCTAAGCCGCTTGGGCGATGGCGATCGTCGGCACCTTGGGCTATGCTGCGGGCGATGTCAAAGATAGCCATTCGCCGAGAAGACCTTTCCTACGAACGCCGAGCCCCGCTAGGCCCTTCCCATATTGAGCCACTCTCCCAGTCGGGCATTCAAGTGCTCGTCGAGCCGGCAGAGCAGCGCATCTTTCTAGATGGGGATTATGCAGAGGCAGGCGCAACGATCACCACGAACCTCAATGCGGCCCCTACGATTATGGGATTGAAGGAAATCGCGACAGAGCTCCTTCTGCCCGATAAGACCTATCTCTTCTTTTCCCATACGATAAAGGGGCAAGCGCGAAATATGCCGATGCTGAAGCGGCTCATGGAACTCAACGCAACGCTGATCGACTATGAACCGATTACCGATGAGGCCGGCAAGCGTATCGTATTTTTCGGACGATTTGCGGGGCTGGCGGGCATGATCGATACGTTTTGGGCCCTCGGAAAACGCATGGAATATGAGGGGAAGGAAGGCCCGTTCAAAAACATCCGACAGGCCACCGACTACCAGAGTCTAGACCAGGCCCGGGCAGATCTTCGCCAGCTCGGAAAAGAAATCCAAGAGGGAGGCTTGCCTGAAGAGCTTTCGCCCTTGATCATTGGCATTGCAGGAGATGGCAACGTCGCACGCGGCGCAAAACAAATGTTGGCGGAATTGCCGTCGACCGAAATTGATACCGACACGTTGCTCAATCATCCGCCGACCCAGGCCGGTGTCTATCACATCGTCCTCGATATCGAAGAGCTGGTGCAACCTCGAAATGCCGTGGGCGGCGTTGATCGTGAAGAATACTACCGTCGCCCCGAGGCCTTTCGGTCGACGTTTGCGGAGCGCTATCTGCCCCACCTGCATCTCGTACTGAATTGCGCCTATTGGGATGAACGCTATCCTCGACTGATCACCCGAAACGATCTACGCGCGCTCTACTCAACACCTTCTCCTCCACGGCTCAAAGTAATCGGCGATCTCTCCTGTGATGTTAATGGCTCTGTAGAGGCCACCGTAAAGAGCACCCAACCAGACAACCCCATCTACGTATTCAACCCAGAAACAGGCGAGGAGCGCGATGGTGCCGCGGGAGACGGGCCTGTGGTTCTGGCCGTCTACAATCTTCCGTCTGAGTTACCCCGCGAGGCCTCGATCGCCTTTGGCAACGCCTTGCTGCCGCTTATACCGAGTCTCGCGAATTACGACCGCACTGCACCGCTCGCGAATTGTGGGCTACCGCCCGCACTGCAGCGCGCCACGATTTTGTACAGGGGAGAACTGACCCCTCAATATCGCTATCTCGAAGAATACCTATAGCAGAGGACTTTACCGATGGGCACCCAGGGCAAACGAATCCTCCTATGCGGCTGCGGCATGGTCGCACCTCCCCTTATTCGCTACCTACTTGAATGGGGAGCGGAACTGACCATTGCCAGCAATGATGTCGAGCGCGCACGAACGCTCCTCGCTGGAAACCGTAACGGCAAGGCCATCGACTGGCATGCCGACGATCAAGCCTCTCTTGAGACATGGGTTGGAGAACACGATCTCGTCATTAGCCTTCTACCCGCACCACTGCATGCGCGAGTTGCAACGGCGTGTGTCGCGGCCGGGCGACATTTGGTCACCACCTCTTATGTTTCCGACGAAATGGCGGCGCTCGATGAAGGCGCCAAAGCGCGTGGCATCCTGCTGCTCAATGAATTGGGCGTCGATCCGGGCATCGATCATATGTCGGCACTGGAAATGATTCATCAGGCGCGCGCGAACGGCAAGGAGGTCGTCTCGTTCCGCTCATATTGCGGCGGCCTCCCCGCCCCCGAATCGAATAACAATCCGTGGGGCTATAAATTCTCCTGGAGCCCCCTCGCCGTGCTACGTGCCACGTCTGCCAGCGCAGAATATCTGGCCAATGGTCAGCGGGTTGTTCTGGACGGCAACCAAGTTTTTGAAGATATCGATCACTTCGACGTGGATGGCGTCGGCAGGCTCGAGACCTATCCCAACCGCGACGCGACGGCCTATATTGAACGATACGGGCTCGAAACGGCCCAAACAATGTATCGAGGCACGCTACGTTACCCCGGTTGGGCCGAAACCGTCATCGCGCTGAAGGCCCTGGACCTGCTCAGCCCCAAACCCACCACGCATACGGCTTGGAACAGACTTCTCAGCGCCCGATTGAGCATCACGAGCGAAACGGCCGACAACACCGAGACCGACACGTCATCCTTGCTCAGGGCGCTCGCTATGTTTCTGGGAGTCGAAGAGGATTCTGCCCTGGTATCACGGCTCGCCTGGCTGGGGCTCACCAACAATGAACCGATAACGGGCGGGGATAGCTCGATCATGGAAGCCCTAGCGGCGTTGATGCAAAAACGCTTGGGTTACGGTCCTGAAGAGCAGGATATGATCGTCATGCGGCATGAGCTCAAGACGCGCCGTGGTAACGAAACGGAAACCCTGCGGGCCGAGCTTTTGGTCAAGGGCGAAAAGGGGGGCGATTCCGCGATGGCCAAGACCGTTGGGCTACCTGCAGCGATTGCGGCAACGCTCGTATTGGACGGTAAAATCGTAGGCGCGGGCGTGCAGATCCCCATCACGCCATCTATCTATCAACCGATCTTGCAAGAGCTCGCCAATTGTGGCATCTCGCTGAACGAGAATATCGTCCCCTGACGGGCCCCATCCGATTGGCAGTCGATCACCGTGGGCCCAATGGCTTTCGGGGGATCGTGCCAGACAAAGGGGCCGACGATGCAAAATCCGCAACAACCAAATGAACTACCCTTGGGCAATGCCTTTATCGGCATCGCAGGACTTATCGGCGCCGGTAAATCGACGCTCGCACGCGCGCTAGGGGAACACCTCAATCTTGACGTTCACTACGAACCGGTCGCCGACAACGAATACCTCGAGGACTTCTACAAAGAAACCGAGCGCTATAGTTTTGCCATGCAAATCTACCTGCTGAACCGCCGTTTTCAGCAGCACCAGGAAATCATTTGGCGGGGCCGCGGAGGCGTTCAAGATCGAACGATCTACGAAGATGCGATTTTCGCCAAGACGCTGCGCGATGCGGGCCTGATGGATGCACGCGACTACGAAACCTACGTCAGTCTTTTTCGCCACCTTTCAAATTTCATGTGCCGACCACATATGATCGTCTACCTCGATGTTGCGCCAGAGGTTTCGCTACAACGCATCAAACAACGCGAACGAGGGTGCGAGTCGGGGATTAGCCTGGAATACCTCACTGGCCTGGCAGCAAACTACGAAGAGTTTCTAAAGGAGATCAGTCGTCTCATCCCGGTATTGCGCGTCGACTGGAACGAATACTGGGACGTTGAAGCGCTCGCCACATCGATCACGCGCGACTACACGGGTGCAAATTTTCTACGCGAATTGACGAAACTCGCGTAGGCCTGGTCTATATCCCTAGTTCGCTGTGATTTCGTGGCGCCGCAGTAATCGTCTGAAGTTCGATCGATCGAGACCCGCTGCACGGGCCGCTGCGGATACATTGCCATATTGCTGCAAAACGTATTTGAGGTAGTTCACCTCAAAACGCTCGACAACGCGGGTCTTGGCCTCGGGGAAAGGCAGTTGCATCAGATCTCCGGAGCTATCTTCGTCCTCTGCGCCACCCACTTCAGCTGGCAGATCAACAACGCCAATCGTTTGACCCCGCCCCATCACAACGGCACGTTCGATCGCGTTTTCCAATTCGCGAACATTTCCCGGCCAACCGTACCGACGAAGACGCTGCAAGGCATCCGCTTCAATTCCTGTCATTTGCTTCGCAGCCGCAGCCGCATGTTTACGCAAGAAATGATGGGCTAAGAGCGAAATATCTTCTCGCCGGTTTCGCAGCGGAGGCATTTCAATCTTCACGACATTAAGGCGGTAGTAGAGATCTTGACGAAAGCTGCCTTCCTTACTTTTTTGTTCCAATTCCATATTGGTGGCGGCGATAACCCGAACATCGACGGTTGCGGCCTTACTGGAACCTACGGGACGAACTTCGCCCTCCTGGATGGCCCTTAGGAGCTTCGGCTGAATCGACAAAGGCATATCGCCGATTTCATCTAGAAAGATCGTTCCGCCGTCGGCCGCAACAAAGAGACCTTCGTGGCGGCTGGTTGCGCCGGTAAAGGCCCCCTTCATATGGCCGAAGAGTTCGCTTTCCAGAAGGTTTTCTGTAATGGCGGAACAATTGAGTGTGACCAGTGGTTTGTTGCAGCGCGGGCTATTTTCGTGAATGGCACGCGCGATGAGTTCTTTGCCGGTGCCGTTTTCGCCAAGGATGAGTACATTTGAGGGGCTGGCTGCGACGTTACGAGCCAGGTCCATAATCTGTTTTATCGCGGGGCTCTGTCCGATGATGGGCCGGCTGCTGAGACCTTCATCGCGCTCCCGCTCTAGCTGACGGACGCGCCGCTCCAAGCGTCGAAGTTCCGCGGCACGCCGCACGGTGAGTTCCGCCGCTTGCATACTCTCAAAAGGCTTGCTTAGAAAATCGTAGGCGCCTCGTTTTATGGCCTCCACCGCATCCTGAACGCCACCAAACCCCGTCATCATGACAACTTCGACCTCTGGATAGTCACCCTTGATTCGGGTCAGTAATTCCATGCCATCCATTTCGGGCATGCGAATATCCAGAACGGCAACGTCGACGGGGTTCTGCTTCAATACGGTCAGAGCCTCTCGGGGGTCATTTATTAGGCTAACCGTGTAGCGATCGCCAGAGAGGATCTCTCGCCAGGAACGAAGAACGGCAGGGTCATCGTCGACAACCATCGCGGAGATACGCTCGTCCATATCAGGTGCCTTCCTCTGGTAACGGTAAACAGACGTAGGCGGATGTACCCTGACCTTCCTCTGATTCGAGGCGGATGGTTCCTCCCATTTCGGAAAGAACGGCCTCAACGGTCGTTAGGCCCAGCCCAGAAGCTTGAGTGGCCGGCTTCGTGGTAAAGAAAGGGTCCATCGCTGAAGCGAGTTCTTCGGATGACATTCCTCGCCCCGTATCGCTAACCGATATTTGTAGGAATCGATCGCGGGAAAGAACTTCGGCGGTGAGGCGTATTCGGTCGCCCTTTCCGCAGGCCTCCGTCGCATTGGTTACCAAAGCGACCAAGACGTGCTCCAAATCTGCGACAATTACCGGCACTGCCGGTAGGTCCGGTGGCAAATCAACTTCAAGGACAGCGCCGAGGATGTCGATTCGGTGGCGCACCAAAGGCTGCATCTCAGCCCAAACTTCGGCAACGCGAACGGTGGTACGCTGCTGGCTTTGCGGGCGTCGCGCAAAATGCAAGAGCCCCTGGATGAGCCGGCGACATCTGCGTGCGGCTTCGTTAATCTCAACCGCGTGCTGATAAAATATGGATTCGTCTTCGGCCTTCTGAGCCAGCGCTTCGGAAAACACCATGATGCTTGTCATGGGACTGTTGAGTTCATGGGCGACCGCGCCGGCCAACTTTCCTACGGAGGCCAATTTATCGGCGATGGCTATTTGTCCCAACCGCTGCACCTCGCTCGTGACGTCGCGATAATGGCAGATGACGGTACCCGCGATTTCGGTTCTGACGGGATAGGCGGAAACAACCCATCGCCTTTCCTCGCGATCGGTAATATTGGTTGAGGCGGCGGCTTGATCTTCGCGAGTCGTCGCGGCGGGACAGTTCTCACAAAGTCCTTGGTCGGTCAAAGGGTAACGGTTCTTCGACAGGGATCTGAGTTCGTAGCAGTACTTTCCTGGGACTTGGACGATTTCCCGTCCAAGGTGGGCAGCATAGGCACGGTTTGCACGGACAATGCGGTAATCGGGGGCCAAGACCGCCATGGGATCCTGCACAGCATCAAAACTCTGTTCCCATTGTTCCTTGATCTGCTGCAACGCCCGCGTGCGGCTCTCGACAAGACGCTCCAACGTGATGCGATCTGGCCGGGGGCGATCGAAAACCTCGCGCACCCGAACTGCCAACTCGGAACCTACATCACCATGAAGCAACCAATCGGGCCCGACACGGTTCACCGCAACCGCCACGCTCTCCAACGCATCCGCGTAGACAACGACCAACAAGGCGGGGTTTCGATGCCGAAGCTGAGCAACTACATTCTCCCACTCTGGGAAGACGGAGGAAACCACCGTCATATCCACAGCGGAGACGGACAAAGCATCCGCGGCTCGAGGCGCACAATAGACGGAATCTGGATGACCGGCTAAGGCCTCACTCATCACCGTCAGCATTTCGGCTGAGGGATGGAGAATTAGGATCCGTTCGCTATTCGTCGTTGGTTCCATGGTCGGGAGGGTCGCAAATGACCCACCCACCATCCTAGCGGGTCTGGCCACGGGCGCAAGGATTCAACAAATTTGACTGCAAACTTTTCCTTAAGGTCCCCGCCGAGCCGCCGAAGAGAAGGGTGTGAAGGTAGTCAGAAGAAATACAATCGAGATTGCAGTACGGGTTAAGCGAATCCGCGCCGAACTCGCGAGCGGGAACTTGGAAATCGATTCTCGTAAGTTAGCTCACGCAATTCTTGGCAAAGAACCCGAAGAGGTCATGCCGCCGCGACGCCGTCGCCGACCGACAGTGCAGCAATGGGGCGTTCCCCCCGTAGCAAAAGCTTAGACTCCCAAGCACCCCATATCCCCGAAACATTGCAAGATATTCTGGACCAAGACGGTCCTGTTTTGTTTTCAACGGTCAAACTGAACGGCAAAGCCCCATCGTGCTCCGTGTCACAGATGACCCATGCCTTCCGTCGCCTGAATTCGCGGACTTAGGCGAATCACTTACAACAGGGGGGTCGAACTTGACCCCCTTACATTGTCGTACACGGCACAACAAATGGCAATAAAACCCAACGGTTATGGTTTTTCGGCGTCTGGCATGTGCCTTGCTTAGATTCCAGACATGAATCAATGCCAAGCACAGACTACGAATGACCAGTTGGCCAAAGACCTGCTACCCCTTGTATACCAAGTGGCTGGTCAAATCGCACGTCGTGTACCCGCCCATATAATGTTGGATGATCTGGTTGGCGCGGGAATGTTGGGCTTGGCCACCGCTTTGACCCGCTTTGACCCAGAGCAGTCCGAGACCTTCAAGGGCTACGCGGAGTTCCGTATTCGCGGTGAGATTTTAGACGAATTACGCCGTCGCGACACCCTGTCTCGTGATTCCCGCGTTGAGGCCAAGCAGATTCAAGAATCCGAGCGTAAGCTGAGTTCCGAGTTTGGGCGTAAAGCAACGGCAGAGGAAGTGTCGGAACACCTCGGCATCTCCTTGGAGAGCTATTGGAGCCGAGCCCAACGTACCGACAACGCGCGCACCCTTTCCACTGAAGGTCTCGACTTTGCAGACGAGTCGGTAACGAGCCCATTCGAGTCTTTGAACGATTTCCAAATGAGGGAACAGCTCGCGACGGCTATTGAGGAACTGCCTCAGCGTCAGCGTCTCGTACTTTGGCTCTACTATTTCGAAGAGCTGCCTTTGCGCGAGATCGCCGACTTGCTTTCCGTCTCTTCTTCTCGTGTTTGCCAGATTCGTTCCGAAGCCTGTGAGCGACTACGGCAAACCCTCTAATCTGATCGAACTATCGCACCCCCCTATCGGTGCCGAATAGGAAATCGCAAGTTGTTCATGGCAAAGCGGTGCTCACCGCGATATGATCAAGCCACAGAAAAAAACAAAAGCCGGAAAAGTACTGCCGTGAGATTGACACAGATCTTATTGGGCATCGTGCTCAGTGGAGCGCTTGCCTGTGGACCGAGAATCGCCGCGAAGAATCCTTCGACGGCAAGGGTTCCTGTCACACTCATAGAAAAGGGCGATCGGCTTTTCGCACATCAGGGTGCAAGGCGCTGGCTCGTGGCGGATACAGACCAGCGTCGACTCGTCATATCACCGGACCGCAAACGCTTCGCCTATCTGAGCCTTGCGAAGTCACGGTCCCAGACGAATACCGCCGTTGTCGGATTCGTGGCAGAACGCCATAGCTACCGTGTCGTGGTGAAAAACGCCGACGGAACGACTCAGGGGCGGTTTTCGGCGGTGGGCGCACAGAGGCCCGATGGCCTCAGCTGGGTCGACAATCAGCGTATTGGCTATTTGACGGCGGCCGATCATCGTGGACGACTTTTTGTGATTCACCGGATCGCGAGCGGAGAGATCAGCGAACGCATTCAAGGACACAACCACATTTGGTGTCCGGCCGAAAAGCGAGTGGCCTACGTTGAAGGCCAAGACTCACAACGCGTACGCGTAGGCCCAACACGCATCTGGCCCCGAGGCGTCGTCGTTCCCCAAAACCGGAAGATCATCGGCGACGTCGTCTGGTCTCCCGATGGAGAAGGTCTGGCCTTCATCGAAAGGCGCGGCAGCCGGGTCAGGCTCGTTGTACTCTTGGCGTTGGACGATGCCGGAGGAGATATGACGTGGTCTCTGCCCGCGAGCGACGATATGGATACGAATCGAATTTTTTGGGCGAAGAGCCGTGTCATTGTCGGCAAAAGCCCACTCAATCCCCGCTTCGCTGCCGGCTGGAAAAGAGTCGAATAGATCCCCACGGGTCATGGCAGGAGCGCAATGGCCTTAGCGCTTTTGACAGCACCACCACACTATGATCGAATGGTCCCATGTCATCGCTTGCTCCAAATAGGATCTTCTTCGTAGCGCTTGCGCTAATCATTCCCGGGAATTTGACCGCCAACCCGGCGCCAAAAAAGACGACGCCGTCCACAGCGCCAGCCGCAACGCCGTCCACAAAAGGGAAAGCCACGCCGCCGGCCAGCGCGCCTAGGAAGGGCAAGGGGTTGGCGGGGTTGAAAGTTGTCATCGCCAAGGAGAAGCTACCGGTACAACGGAGTATTCGACCACGGCAAACCGCGGCGCGCGGTAAGGCGAAGGGCACCATCAAGCTGCAGATCCGCACAATTCCCAGCGGCGCCAAAGTAATCCATGGAAAGAAGACACTCGGGGTCACGCCGCTTACGCTGGAAGCCGCGGCGATGAGCACACCCCTCGACCTCGTTTTGAAACGCGGTGGCTCAATGACGCTACGTACACGGGTGTTCAGACAGATCGATCGAAGCTACACATTTCGGCTAAGCCCCGCGAAATTACGCTAGAATAAGGGCTCCACCACCCGGCCGTCAGCCCCCCAGGCCAAAAAGATTGATCCGTATCCTACATCCTCCTACAATGTAGGACATGGAGCCACATATGCCTACATTGACCTTTCGCGCGCCCCGCCTCGATCTGGAGCGGCCGATTTTTGTGCAGAGCGCGGAACGGCCTCAAAGAGTTGCCGGGAAAACAAAAAACGTCAGTGAGTCTGGGATGTTGGTATGTATGCCCCGTCCCATGCCGGTTCATACGGAGCTCATTTGCAGCCTGCCGCTACAACACGGCCGGCGCGCGGTACGCGGCCGAGTGGCTTGGGTCCGTGAGGAGAGCCAGGGTCCCGAGATGGGCATCGAGTTTTTGGATCTGAGTCATTTGGATCAGGAACATCTGCACCAAACCCTCACCGGCGGTGAGTTTTGCTCCCGTTCACCCGAGACCGATACGGACACGTCCCAATCGGGGAATGCTGGCGCACCCATTTTGTTGAGCAAGAAGCGAACGCATACTTCGCCCCAGCGGAAGAGAATTCTATCGACGCCGCCCCCGTTGCCCAGACGTCGAACCGAGATGTTGCTCTCCAGTGAGGGAACGTGGCAGCGCCCTGCCGACTCCGTACTATCGGCCTCGTCTACCCACTATTCGTACCCCTTTCTACTGGTCTTTCTAGCGATTATGGGGCCCCTTACCCTCGCCGCCTCCGTCGTACCTTTTGACCTTTGGGATGCAACGGTTGAGAAAAGCCAACGGCTCTCATCATGGGCCGCAGCGCTAGAAATGAAACTCACGGGAAGCAGTCCTCTTCAACTGAGATTCAATAAGATTCATCAAGCCCAACAGAAGAAGAATGCGCCGCAAATAAGGATCGTTCCCGACGGCAAGACACCCACGAATCACCTTGCCGACGCCCCGGCCTCGATCAAAATACACCGCTCGGTCGAGGGCACCGCGCTCAGCCTACGTTTGAAAGGCTCCCTCGCGGAAAGCCAACAATACCGGCTCAAGGAGCCCGAGGGTATCGCCTTCAATCTGCCGCGCGCCACCGCTGAACTCCCCTACGGTCTGTATCGTATCGGCGACGGCGGGTTTCGTACCTTATGGCTTAAGCGCCGTGGCTCTGGAACCCAGGTACGCGTCCTCTTTGAAGACGGTGTCGCCCACCGACGGAGCACGCAACTGACGAAACGTGCGCTCACCATCACGCTTCATCGACGCTAGGTTCGCCCCAGACCAAAAGCGCACCTGGGCGACATGCCGGTGTAGCTCGCCTTGGCCTTTTGAGCTAAGGTATCAGGCATGAAAAAGCGAAGCCATCGCCTAGAGAAGATGGCCCGCGTCTACGATGAAGAGATTCTGCCTGTCTGGTCTCGTCGTTTCGGCCGCATGCTTCTACGCGATCTATCTATTCCGCCTCGGGCCATGGTCCTCGACGTAGGCTGTGGTACGGGCTATCCATCGCTAGAAATTCTCGAGATGATGGATGACCACGGTCGAATCATCGCCCTTGAGTCTGTTCCACCACTCTTGGATGTCGCACGACGCAAGGCGGGAGATCTTGCGGGCAAACGCATTTTCTTTCGTTCTGAGCCCGCCTCAGCAAAGCTCGCATTCGCCGACGAAGTCTACGATTTGGTTATTTCCAATTTGGGTTTGACCGCTCTTGGCAATCCCCCGCTCGCCATTCAGGAGTTCGCCCGAGTGGCCAAAGCCCGCGGCCAAGTACGGGTTACGCTACCGCTCGCTGGTACGTATTCCGAGTTTTTCGATATCTACCGAGAGGTCCTGACGAGAGATGACCGCAGCGATCTCCTAACGCGCCTCGAGGAACGGGTAGCGGTTATGCCCGATGCGGATACGGCGGCGGGCTGGATGGAAGCGGCCGGGCTAACCGATGTACAAGTCGACGTCGACGAGTTCACCCTACTCTTTCAAAGCAGCCGCGAGTTCTTCTTTGCACCCGTAATCGAATACGGCCCCTTGGTCGGCTGGAAAGAGATCGCCGGGAAAGGCGAACAGATGCAGAGCGTCTTCTGGCGCATCAAGGAAGCCATCGATGCCTATTTCTCGGGACGAGCGTTCGAGCTTACCGTGAAGGCCGGTTGCCTCCGGGGCATCCGCGACGTGAGCTTGCCCCAAGAACTCGTCGAAGATACCGATGAGGTAACTCAGCCCCGGGTTCAGGTCGATGAAACAGAGCACCTGACAGATACGCGAGCTGCCGCACCCGCCGCGCGCCGCCAGGAGCAAGGTTCCGCTCCGCGCCGAGAAAAAGACGAGGAATAACAGCCGGCTAGATTGATAAGTGCACTTCTGCCCCGGCGGAGCGTATTATTGATCATATGAGACGCGGTAAACGAAGCCTTTTCCTTCTGGTATTTTTACTCCTGGTCTTTTGGCTCTGGTATCGCGGACGTCAAGAAACCGCGGAGCTCAACGACCGGGCGAGCATTCCCAATTATAGCGCTCAATCCGCCTCACAGGCCTTGGCTGGCGAATTGCTGGTGGATCTTCACGACGATATCGATGATTCCCAACTCAAAGCCCTCACCCGCAAATATGGGCTTCAGCTGAAGCTCAACAGCCCATTATCCAAAGGACAGCGACTGTACCGGGCTACAATTCGTCGCAGCCGGCTCTTCAAACTCCTGCTTGATTTGCGCAAAGATCCCGCCGTCGACCTCGTCGAACCCGACATGCTCTACGGCATTCCCCCACTGGAAACAGCAACACGTGCCTTCGGCGCGAACCATAAAGAGGACGCGCCCACTGCGGATTTCCCCAACGATCCGAAATACAAATATCAGTGGCACCTCGATCAGATCAACATGCCGCAGGCCTGGAAACATGCCGACGGTAAGGGCGTCATCGTCGCCGTCATCGATACCGGCGTCGCCTATAAGAACCTCGGTGCCGCGGTCGGTGTGCCCGATCTCGCCAACACGGAAATCGTCCCCGGATACGATTTTGTCCACAACCGAAAAGAGGCTTTGGACGACCATGGCCACGGCACCCACGTCGCGGGAACGATCGCACAATCCACACATAACGGACTGGGCGTCGCTGGAGTCGCCTACCGTGCGAAGATCATGCCTTTGAAGGTTCTCTCGTCGAGAGGCTACGGTTCCGTCGCTGATATCGCCGAGGCCATTCGTTTCGCAGCCGACAACGGCGCCAAAGTGATCAATATGAGCCTCGGCGGAGGACGACCCAGTCGAATTCTAGCGAAGGCCGCCCAATACGCCTACGAGAAAGGCGTTGTTGTCGTTTGCGCAGCCGGCAATGAGGGACGAGGGAAAGTCAGCTATCCGGCCGCCTACCCCCACGCCATCGGCGTCGCAGCCACACAATTTGACCGTAAGACGACCTTCTATTCCAACTGGGGTAAGGAAATCGATCTCGCGGCACCTGGCGGTAATACCCGCATCGATCAAAACAACGACGGCATGCCCGATGGCGTTCTACAAAATACGCTGATTCCCGGACGCCCCGAACTCAACGACTACTTGCTCTTCATGGGGACCTCCATGGCCGCTCCCCATGTCGCTGGCGTTGCCGCATTGGTCGTCGCAAATGGCGTTACCCGCCCCAATTCGGTGGAGCGCCTCCTGAAACGCACCGCATCGCATCCGGGCGGCTCCGGCGGCTGGGATGAACATTACGGCGCCGGTATCGTGGATGCTGCTGCCGCACTACAAAAGACCGGCCAAGAATGGGGGCTCACTCAAACCGGCCTTTCATTTTTCTTGGCCACCATGCTTCTCTTTCGCCTACGCCAAAGGAAAATCCTCGGCCTCCGCCCAGGTGCCACCTCTCTGCTTGGTCTATTCCTCGGCGCTGGCGGGTTCTCGTTCCTAGGTTATATCAGTGACGTGCTTCAAAGCCCCCTGCCGGGATTTCTCCAAACGGGTTTTCCGTCCTGGGACCTGAGCATTCTCGGAGCCGCGGGTCACGGCAATCCAATTTTCTTCAGTGCGGCTATTCCACTATTGCTAACGGTATTGGCCTACAGCATGCCACGTCTGCGCGGACTACTCTTTGGGTTCACCGTCGGTGTCGCCGGCCATCTGCTCTTTTTTGCCTGTTTTGACGCCGTGGATATCCGTTGGATACCCAACGTCTTCGCCCTGGATGGCATCTGGCTTAGTGCAAATGCAGTACTCTGCCTTGGGCTGGCTTCCCTAATTGCGCGCAAATCCCGCGGCCGGCAACTCTAGCGACTATCGAATGGTTGCCGGGCGATTATCACCTAATCGCTTTTGGTCCCTTACCATTTTCAAGGTCGGTGGCCATGTCGGGAAGATGGTTCGAGGCCACACCCCAACGCGTTTTTCGCCACCGTGGTTGGTAGATCAAAAACGTGCTCAGGCAGTCGGTCAACCAGCGCGTCAAAACGGGCTTGCCGCGGCTGATATCCTTCTTTTCTCCGGCCTTGGTTCCTAGGTCATAGACTCTAGGTACGCCTTTGCCGCCCACCCAGAGCTTGTAGTCTTCGACGCGAATGGTATGCGCAAATTCGTATTGTGTCGCCATACTCGGTCGCGGATAGCCCGCTCCAACGCCCTGAGCCAACCCCAACAACGAATCACCCTGAACGTCTGGGGGAATAGGCGCGCCGATGGCATCCAGGATCGTTGGCATCACCGCCAGAGTGTCGACGCCTTCTCGAACCCGCACCCCACTACCAAATAGAGGTGGGTAGTTAATGATAAAGGGTACGTCGACGACGGGGTTGCGCAGAGAATGTCCATGACCGATTCGTCCGAAATCCCAAAGCTCTTCGCCGTGGTCGGCAGTGATCACGATCATCGTCTTATCCCGAATGCCCTTTGCCTCAAGAGCCTGCAAAATCCGACCGAGGTGATGATCGTTATACGAGACGGTTGAATCGTAGATCGCCAAAATACGCTTCTTGTCGGTGGCTGAGACTTTCGCCTTCCCGGTGGCCATCTTTTCGACGTCCTTGCCCCAAACCGCTTTCCTATACTTTCCGGCATAGGGCTTCGGATAATACTGCTTCAACCATGGCTGACGGGCGCGCCAGGAAACATGAACATCAATGGTTCCAACGTAGAGAAAGAAGGGTTTTTCGCCGTACTTCTCGATGAATTTAATACTGTGGTTCGCCAGCGCTTCTCCGTGCAGCCCGCCACCGTCATGTAGGGTATTGCGAAAATTGCGCCAGCCTTCTGCAAACCCCCAACGTTTGCTCACAAACCCATTCGCCACCCAGGCCGCGGTGCGCAGACCGCCCTTCTTGATCGCCTCGGGCATGGTCACGAAACGCGACCGCAGCACGGCTTTGGGAGCGATGAATTGATGTTGCTTGGGATACATCCCCGTCCAAAGCGAGGCATGGCTCACACGCGATTCCGTACCCGCCACGTAGGCGCGTGTGAAAACCGTACCGGTCTTGCCGAGTTTTTCGATCACCGGGGTGACCACCCGGCTCTTGGGATTATAGCTGCGGTATCGGTCGGCTCTCGCGTTGTCGATCATCCAGAAAAGAACATATTCAGGCTTGGCACCACGCTTGATCTTGGGCTGTGGGCCAGGCATCACAATCTCTGCCTGCGCTAGACCAAAACCCTTGCAGCTCGCCCCCTCGGCCTGGATGGTCAGACGGCTGACCTTTTCAGCGACGGGAGCGAGGTCGACGAATAGGGTCTTTGACCCTAGCTCTAGGCTCTTGGCAATGGATCCGGCCTGTACCTTCAAACGGCAGCCTGTCGTCGCGGCGCCCTTCTTCAACGTCAATTTCAGTTTGGCGCCTTTGTAGGGATGAACGTAGTAGGCATACCCCGCACCCGGACCAAGCCACAGCGCGCCGCCGTCCAACATCTTTACCGCCCCATCGGCGGCCATGGCCTCCGTGCCGACGTAGACCCATTCGACAGCAGCAAAGGCCTTCTCTCCAGCGAAACGACCCGGCACGCCCCATTTGAGATCGATTTTATTCTCGCCGTCTTTGAGCATACCGGCATCCAATGTCGCCTGAACCAGCTGCCAACCTTTCTTCAAGGTTCGATTCTTCAGTTTCTTACCGTTGACGGAAATCCGCAGGCCCTGAACCTTGGCACTCTTTAGACGAATGGAAACGGTCGTCGCCTTGGTCTGCGCACCCACGAGAGGAAAGACCAGCCAAGTCACGCTTTTGTTGGCAAGTGCCACCGGTCGGTCGTCAACCTTACGGTTTACCAACCATGGCTTCCACGGACGACGAAATTGCATATATTTGGCCACGCCGGGTAATCCAACGGGAATCAGCAAACCTTCATTCTTGACCATATGGGCCAGAAGTCGATTATCGATCAGCGAGAACACCGCGTGATGAGGCCCTTGACTGGCGAGCTCCTCTTGCATTGCCTTGGCCTTCGCCTGCCCACTTTTCATCGCTCCCGTGGCGGACTTCTTCTTGGTCGCAACGTCCGAAGCTGAATCGGCGTCACTTGAACACCCGGAATGCGACAGCGTGACGGCGGCGACGGCAAAGAGGATGGCAAAAAGGCGGATCGGTTTTCTGTCTACGATTGAATTTCCTACAAGCATGGGCATCAACCTACGAGATGCAGCCAGAGGAGGCAAGTCTTCAGACCCTTTGCTTGGAGCTTCTGCTTGACAGATGATCGCTTCCCAGCGGAGCATTATCGTCGGAGGAACGATCCATGAGAGCATTGGTTACTGGAGGCGCTGGCTTTATCGGTTCACACCTTGTACGCCACCTGCTGAAAGGGGGCTTCGAGGTACGTGTTTTGGACAACCTGTCTTCCGGGCACCGACATAATCTGGATGAAGTTGCCGACCAGATCTCGTTCACCGAAGGAGATATCCGCAATGCCGAATTGCTCACGGAGCTCACGGCCGGCTGCGATCGGATCTTTCATCAGGCAGCCGTGGTGTCGGTCCCCTATTCGGTAGAGCACCCCCAGGAAACCCACGACGTCAATATTCAAGGCACGTTCAACGTCCTTCAGGCGGCTCGAAAGAATAAGGTAAAGCGCGTTGTTTTCGCGAGTTCCGCCGCGATTTACGGTGAAGAACCGGTTCTTCCGAAGGTCGAGGAGATGCGTCCAGCCCCCGTGTCCCCCTATGGCTTGGAAAAACTGACGGGCGAACATTATCTACAGATCTTTCACAAGCTCTATGGCGTTGAAACAGTGGCCCTCCGCTATTTCAACGTCTTCGGTCCCAGGCAGGATCCTCGCTCTCCCTATTCGGGGGTCATCAGCATTTTTGTCGACCGCATCCTTCAGGGGGCTGGCGTGACGATCTTCGGAGACGGCGAGCAGTACAGAGATTTTGTCTATATCGATAATGTTGTGGCTGCAAATCTGCTGGTTGCCGAAAGTGAAAGCGCCGCTGGCAATGTTTATAACGTCGGCTGCGGCGCCAAAACCTCACTCAACGGACTGGTCAAGATCCTCGGCGATATCAGCGGATCCAGCGTTGAGCCGGGATATGCCACAGAGCGCGCGGGGGATATTCGGGAATCACTCGCCGATATCTCAAAACTCAAAGCACTCGGCTATGAAGCCAAGGTCGACGCAAAAACCGGCCTAAAGGCCCTTGTCGACCATATCCGCGCTCAATAACCGTTCTTCATCCAGCCGCCGATACGATCACTCAAATTGGGCTTTGGAGAGACTTTAGCTACTTAGCCTTGGGGGGCGCCGGAGAGGCGAACGGTAGAAAAGGCTTGCCGGCGAGGATCCGCTTGAATCCCCGAGCAGCAGGATCGCGGGGGTTTTCCGCTAGACGCTTTACGAACGAACGCGCCTTATCTCCCATTTTCAACAACGCGGTTGCTGCCATAAATCGCAAAACCTGTGGCCCTGGCGTTGCTGCATAACTCTTCAGTTTAGTCGAATTCGTGGCGGCAAGCTCCACGAGCTTTCGTACGCTAAGACCCACCAGAGGAGCCCTGCTAGCCGGCGAATGAACGATCCCGAGCAGGCCTGGCTCGTACTCGCCACCCAACGTTTCCAACTGGGTCTGTATCTTGCGAGGATCTCGCTCTTGAAAAACCTTGTCCAAGACACCAACTTGCGCGGCGCTCAACGTCCAGGCTGGGTTGGTTTGAGCCCGGTCGATGAATTCATTCATCGGCGGAGCTTTCTTGCGCACCGTCTCCACAAGCGCCTGAGCCTGCGGATTCCGTAGCCGCACAAGCCCATCGATGGCGGCCCGCTGGAGAATCGGGAATTCTCCGTTTGCGGCAAATTTGCTCAACTCCCGGGGCCGAAACATATGAATATCCGCCAAGAGAAAACTATACATCGCCCGGTTTGCCTTCGGTTGCTTCTTATTGGCAATCAAATAGCGCAGCGCAGGTACAGCCGCAGCCCCCTCCTGCGCCAACCGCCGCAATGGTGCCGACCGAACATCAGCCCGGCTCTTAAAGGCAATGCGAAAAGCCCGCTGAACCGCCGGCGTCCAACGACGCTCATCGGGCAAGCCCGTCGCCACACCCGCATCAGGCCGCCCCTTGGTCGCCGCCGCCTTCGCACTGAGAAGCTCGGCGCGCTTCCGTTGAGTCGCCTGCTTTTGCACCTCGTGTTCAGGTACCGATGCTTTCTTCTTACAACCCTCACCAACCACACAAAGCAAAAGGGATATCAGCACCCAATAAAGCCCGGGCAACCCGCCTCTTTTCTGACGTTCAACGTTCATCCGTAAAGCCCTACCACAGCCCGCCCCGAGGGCAAATGGGGAAAGTGCTCCCTGTGGATGAAACGCAGATCTTCGCCTAAGTGGCGAGATTTATAGGCAAACCCCTGTGGATGGCCTTGTGCGCAAATGGGGATGAAGGCAGCCGGTGCTTTGACAAAACCGCACGATTTGTTACCTTTTGGCACACTTTTGGGGGCGGTTTTGGCTAGCTGGCAAGAGGTTCGACATCTCCGTGTTGTTGAGCGGCTACTTCGTATCATTGACTCGCGGTGGGCAAAGCCCGTGTACGGCACGTCTGGGGGTGACTCGGTGCGTCTGAGCGGGGGTGACGTTTCGGAGCGAGAGCCAGCGCCGGCTGCGGATCTGCGGCTCAACGATAGGGTCGATGAGGAGGGGTGGCTCGTCGATGGTGAGTCGAAGTGGATCGTGGTCCCCATTCGGGGGGGCAATATCGGCTATCTCCTCTGCGGTCCTTTCACACCACGCGACACGGAAGGTCTCGAGCCCGTCGAAACAGCGCTGTTGAGTGAACTTCTCCTGGCCATTGCAGACGAATTTGAACTCTACAAACGTGAACTCCACGAAGCCAAGGGTCCCGTAACATCGACCCAGGCCGTTCAGCGGTATAGCAAGATCGTGGGTGAAAGCCCCACAATGCAACAGCTCTTTCGACTATTGGACAAGGTCATAGAATCGGATTCAACCGTACTGATTCAAGGCGAAAACGGAACCGGCAAGGAATTGATCGCCCAAGCCATCCACCGCCATTCCACAAGGAATGACCATGCCTTCGTCGTGCAAAACTGTTCTGCGTTCAATGACAACCTCTTGGACTCGGAACTCTTCGGCCATAGAAAAGGTGCCTTCACCGGTGCCATGTCAGATAAGCGGGGGCTCTTTGAAGTCGCCGATGGCGGCACCTTCTTTCTAGACGAGGTTGGCGATATGAGCCCCGCTCTACAGGTCAAACTCCTTCGCGTATTGCAGGAGGGCACCTTTATTCCCGTTGGCGGTACGCAGGCGAAATACGTCGACGTCCGAATCATTGCCGCCACGAACCGTGACTTGAATACCATGATGGAGCGCGGTGAATTTCGCGAAGACCTCTACTATCGAATCAACGTAATCAACATCACAACGCCGCCCCTGCGAAACCGATTGGAAGACATTCCCCTACTCGTCTTCTATTTTCTCCGTCAACAGGCGGAAAAACGAAACGAAGGGCGGAAACGCCTCAGCCCTGGTTGTCTAAATGCACTCCTCTCTTATAAATGGCCGGGCAACGTAAGAGAACTCGAAAACGAAATGGAGCGCCTGGCCGTGCTGGCCGGCGAACAACCCCTGGTCACCGAGGAACTCCTCTCAGTGCGTATCCGCAACGCCATGCCAACAGCCTTCGGCCATTCCCCCACGGATTTGCCCGCTGCGGTTGAAAACCTAGAGCGCCGAATGATCTACGACGTTCTGAAGAAGAACCGTTGGAATAAGACGAAAGCGGCGGGCGAGTTGCATATCAGCCGCCGAAATTTGATCCGGAAAGTCCAAAAATACAATTTGGAGCAGATGCCCCTCGATGGTCCGACTTAAGCCTAAAGAACGAACGTGACTTTCGGCTTGCCACCCCTCCCGCTCATTTGGGCGGATAGAAGTCCTTGATGCGATCGCCCACGAGGAAGCTTTCTACAAGATTCAATCCCTTGACGACCTTTCCCAACAGCGTCATGCGACCCCGTAGAGAGGGTTGTGCCTCGAGGGAAATGAAGAACTGACTTCGTCCGCCATCGAGACGCTTCTGATAGAATCCCACCGAACCTCTTTCAAAAGACACATCCGAAGGTTCGGACGGTACAGGCAAGAGGGGTTTCGCTGGCCTTTTCACCTCGGAAAAGAGAATGGAAGAGCCCACGACGACCGAGGAAACCACAGAACCGCGATAGGCACGTTGTTCTGCGAGTTCCACAACACGCGCGATGGTGGCCCTCGCGAGATGAGGATAGAGTTCGATTTCGATCTCACCCCGGTCAGTTACGAGCATCAGTTTCCGAGGCACGTCTCGGTTATTGAACCAACTCAAATCCGGCATAGGTAGCGGAATGCGGTCTCCCAAATCTCGCTTGGCGACTTTCCGGGAAACCCCCAGTGCCACGAGCGCATCCCACGCGCATTCTTGAAGCCCGCGGTTGCCACTGCGCGCAAAACCGCTCAGCAAGGGCGTCGCCGCTCGATGGTTCAGGGCCTGAAATGCGCGGCTCAGCCGACAGCCCAACTCGGGCAATGCGGAACCGCTTGCCGTGGCATCGCGCTTGAGAATTAGAGAAGCGAGTTCGGTGTTCGCGTTAAGAATATCCGAGCGTTTTTCCACCACGTATAATGCCCGCTGGAAGACACCTACGTCCGGGTCTTTTAGGGCGCGCGTCAACGGTGCCACAATTTCCGGGCTCTTCAAATCCCCTAGGGCTTCAACCGCACGCTTACGAACCGCAACCAAAGGATCGCTCAAATAACGCCTTAGGAGAATAAGCTTCCAGCGCGCATCCCTTTCGGTCTTGCTAATCGTTTCTACGACGAGACGCCGGCGCCAAGCCGAACTGAGCGCATTTGCCTTCGCATGGCCACACGTCGCTGTATTCTCCGGCCGTCCAACACCTAGGTCCAAAAGCTGCGCCGATAGGCAGTTGACGAGGTCGATACTGTGGGCCTGTGACGGCGAATATTTCACCGTCGATCCGGTCGTATCTGAAAGCTCCATCAAGTCCTTGGCAAAGATCTGAATCGTCGGCACTTTGGCGAAAGGGTGCAGGGCAACAAGACCTTCCGTCAGGACCTTCAGAGGCACCCCGGTCAGCCGCTGATGGCTTGCCGCGACCCGCCGCCAGATGAGTCTGAGCCGTTGACTGAGATTCACGGCACCCCGAACACGGCCTCGACCCAGGGCCCGAACAGCCTCGATTTGAACAAGCGGGCTAGCATCATCCAGACGATTGAGAAAATACGCCCTGTGAAGCTGCGCATTCTTTCGTGCGAGCGCACGTAGACAGTAGCGCCGCAAATTCAACGGACCTTCTTTGCCCAAGCGACGGAGTGCCTCGACCAGTTCCGGAGCCACACTTCCCTGGCTCTGCGAAAGCACCCATGCCGCCGCAAAAGCGAGCTCCCCGTTCTTCGATGAGAGCGACTCGTGAAAACCCGTCAAATACGCCGAGAGGTCCCCGCCTCTACTCTGATAAATTCCGAGGGCTGTCATTGCGGAGGCCGCGACCGGCCCTTTCAACTGTTCCAGGAGTAGAGCGATTTCGGTCTTACTGCCGAGCCAACCCAACGCTCGAATGAGTGCGGCCTTCACCGTCGCGTCCTTCTCTCGCCTCAGGCGCGTCGTAATGATTCGACTCGCCCATGCAGCCGACTTGCGGCTTGCAGAATCCGTAGCGCGAGAACCACGGCCTAAGCTCAAGGCAAAAGCCGCTTGGCGACGTACCTGAGCCTTGGGATCATTGATCAGACGAATCACCGACTGAGGCGGAAGGTCCAGGGCGGCCCGCCCCGCTGCGAGAATCGCTTGAGAGCGCAGGCTCGAGTTTGGTGATTTAACCGCGACTGCTACTTTTCCTCGTGGGTCGTGACGCTGCCATTCGGCCTTCTGCAAGGCAGAACGCGGACTCTCCTGCGGCTTGGGAGCCGGACGAATATCCGGCAGCTTTTTGTTCTGCCGACAGGCCCCCGCCATCAAAAACACCGCACCGACGAAAAGAAGGAAACGCCGACGCGCATTTACCCGAACTAGCACTAGCATCCGTCTCCTTCTTCTTCACCCGCGTTGAGCCTTAATGACCTGACCCATTCAAACGCAAGGACGGTGCACAGGATCAACGCCATCTGCACCCAGAATACTTCATTCGCCGGCTCCCGAAAGTACATGAATAATGAACGCCCCAATGCGACGCCTAAGGCCACACCGGTAGCGACACGCCAAATATTCCGGCCCCGATGACCGAGTCGACCGAGGCCCCAGCTGGCAAGAGCAGGAACTGCGGCGCCCAAAGCAACCCACCAATCCCATTCCCTCGAAAGTGGCCAGATGCCCAGGAATTGAACAACCCAAACGGCTACCATTGTAGGGTAGAGCCCCAAACAGCGGGAACATAGCGCAAGCCGAATGCGGCCCAACGGTAGCATCAGGCAACGGTACCGATTGTGCAGCGACTGATGGGAGAGGGGAAACCAATAGATCGGCCTCGACATCCTCAGCCCTCCGCAGCTAGCGCCACAGCCAACGCACCAAACTGAGTTGCGGTCAGAGATTCCGCGCGCAATCTGCCTTCGATACCCACGCTGTCCAAAGCTCTTTGCACGTGCTCAGCCGGAAATCGATTGCCCAGGTTCTTTCTTAACGTCTTACGGCGCTGAGCAAATGAGGACTGAACGACCGAACGAAAGAAGTCGTCGTCAATATCCACCAACGGTGATTCTCGCATCGTTAGTTGAACCACCGCGGAGTCAACTCGTGGAGCAGGGATGAATGCGCCCCGTCCCACATTCAACACCTTGCGCACATCTGCGTGGTGTTGGCATATGACCGATGGGATGCCATAGGTGCGATTTCCGGCAGTAGCGGCGAGCCTGTCGGCCACTTCCTTTTGCACCATCAAGGTCGCGGAAAAAATGCTCTGCCTATATTCCAACAGGCGAAAGATGATAGGTGCGGAAATGTTGTACGGTAAGTTTCCAACAATCTTCACTTTTCCGCCAAGGTGTCCATAGTCATATTCTAGGGCGTTCGCCTCTTCAATATGAACCCGATCGTTTCCTTCGAATTCGGCGCGTAAGACCTGAACGAGGTCACGGTCTCTTTCGACGGCCCAAACCTCGACGCCTCTCGCTGCCAAGGCAAAAGTCAGCACACCCAAACCGGCGCCTATTTCAATCACCCGATCCTCTTCTTGTAGATCGGCGGCATCGACGATTCGACGTACAGCATTTCTATCGTGCAAGAAACATTGTCCCCACGCCTTCTTCGCCTGCAAGTCGTATTTGCGAAGCATCTCGACCGGAGATAGATGCGTTGGTTCCAAAAGGTGGTCCTAGGCTGCTAATGGCAAACGAGCAGAAACAAGAATGGACTGTCCATCGTTGCGCCCCGCTCGAAGATGCGGCATTGCGGCCGCGGCTATCATTGCGGCATTGTCGGTACAAAACTTCAAGGGCGGTATATGAAGTTCGAGCGACTCCGCCTGAGTCGCCTGTTGGAGAGCAGAGCGAATTGAACCATTAGCCAAAACGCCACCGGCGGCCACAATGGCTGACACCCTCTCCTTGCGAGCTGCGCTGAGGGCCTTGGCTATCAAAACATCGACTACTGCTTGTTGGAAACTCGCGCAAAGATCGTTGACGCGTTGTCCGACGGGTAATCCTTCTCGACGAACATGATTCGCGACGGCGGTTTTCAATCCGCTGAAAGAGAAGTCAAAACCCTTGGCGTGGGCCATCGGCCGAGGAAAACGGATAGCCCGACAATCGCCCGTCCGAGCCATCTCCTCGACGATGGGGCCACCGGGATAACCGAGCCCAAGAAGCTTCGCGACTTTGTCGAAGGCCTCTCCTGCAGCATCATCTCGAGTCTGTCCTAAAAGGCGGTACTGACCGAATCCTTCCACGAGAATCAACGCTGTATGACCACCGGAGACCAACAGTGCCAAGTGGCGCGTGGGAATCGCGGGCGGCACTGAGTCAAGAGAAAGTCGAGAAGAGTACAGGTGTCCTTCGAGGTGGTTCACACCGATCAGAGGAAGCCCACTGACAAAAGCCAGGGACTTTGCAAACTGAGCGCCGATCAACAGAGCACCGACCAAGCCGGGGCCGCGGGTCACGGCCAGCCCATCAAGCTCCTCTAGCCGAAGCTCTGCCTCGTCGAGAGCGCACTGCACCACCGGAACAATATTCTGTAGATGGTGGCGAGACGCGAGTTCCGGGACAACCCCGCCAAAGGGACGATGGATGTCGATTTGGGTGGAAACGATATTGGAGAGAAGACCCTTTGCGTCGTCCAAGACCGCAGCCGCTGTTTCGTCGCAGGAACTCTCTATCGCCAGAACACGCAAGGGACCCTACTTCACAAACGAGCGAATATCTTTGGCGTACCGACAATTCGGACAGAGCTTCAGGAATGTACGATAGGCAGCCAGGGAGGTTGCCTTCTTGCCAGCTTTCCCATCTAGGGCAGAACCGACGACCAAATGGCTGTAGGGCGCGTTGGGGTTCGCCGCTTGCGCACGTTTGGCCAGCGCGAGGGCTTTTGTCATCCGTCCTCGCTCCATCGCCTGAACAGCCAATTGCTCAAGGGCCTGCCAGCCCGCAGCGTTCTGTTTGCTAGCTTTCGCAAATAGTCGATAGGCTTTCTTTAGTTGCTTCTTTCCCATCGCCGCGTTCGCCTGATTAATCAGGTCTGCATAGCCCGCGGCCTCGGCTCCGGCAGGAGCCGGTTTCGCAGGAGCCGGTTTCGCAGGAGCCGGTTTGGATGGCAGATCCGCGAGGAGTTTCGTCGGGGGTTTAGCTGCTGCCGTTTTTGTTTCCGGTTTCTTAGATGCCGCGGCCGGCGCAGTCTTCTTCGTCGAAGGCGGTTGGCCTTCAGGTTTCTTCGACGCAGACGTGATGGCCGATTCACCTTTTTTCGGGGGGGTCGCGGGCGGCGTGCCAGCTTTTCCGCTGCGCTCCACCGGTTCGAGGGTGGCATCTCCAGAAAAGAGATATTGTCCGTAGCTGCTCATCACATAGTAGGCAGCCCCGGCGCCGAGGCTCCCCAGAACAACGAACGCGATCACGAAACGCTTTAGTCCCTGACCCCGACCGCCTTCAGGATAATAATCCTCGGAAAAATCATCTTCTTGATAATCCGAAGAAAAGAAGTTCTCATCTTTTACGTCGATCGAGGCGTCATTTTTCGAAGCGCCTGTACTCTTTTCAGCAGCATCAGTTGTCTCAGAGTCGGGCTCTTTTGTATCAGCGGGGGCCGCTTCTTCGTCGGCATCATCTTCGGCCAAGAACCGATCGATTTCATCCTCGGTTGCATGGTCGTCTTCAGCTGTAGGTTCGTCTCCAGGCGCTGGCTCAGCCGAGACGTCCGCAGCAGGCGCGTCGGCCGCAGCAGGCGCGTCGGCCGCAGCAGGCGCGTCGGCCGCAGCAGGCGCGTCGGCCGCAGCATTGGCCGCAGCGTCGGGTGCCACGACCGGAGTCGGCGGTACGTCAGCGCCCTCGGTGCCAACCGGGGGCGGGACCGCAGGATGTCCCACAAGCGTTGTCCCTGATACAGCCGGGGAAGACGCGGCATCCTCCGCCACCGAAGCCCCATCGGCCGCAACGGGTGCGGAATCCACCATCTCGGGTGATAGGGACGGCGCGATATCTGCCGCTACCCCAGTGTCGCCGATGGCCTCAACATCCCCCAATGCCGCGTCCAAAGGCGGTACGACGGTACCATCCAGCGGTGGTACGACCGTACCATCCAACGGCGGGACGACGGTGCCATCCAACGGTGGGACGACGGTGCCATCCAACGGCGGGACGACGGTGCCATCCAACGGCGGGACGACGGTGCCATCCAACGGCGGGACGGCGGTGCCATCCAACGGTGGGACGACGGTGCCATCCAACGGCGGGACGACGGTGCCATCCAACGGCGG
>Ga0257122_1000324_pt1 | contig 46343 bp, 43 predicted proteins | sample SI106_120metaG_FD_190146 | JGI IMG/M metagenome (GOLD analysis project Ga0257122, IMG submission 190146) | Marine microbial communities from Saanich Inlet, British Columbia, Canada - SI106_120 | ecosystem: Environmental > Aquatic > Marine > Inlet | place: Canada: British Columbia | collected... | reverse complement strand
CCGCCTCGTACACCGTACCCATGCCGCCTTGGCCGATCATACGAAGGATCTTGAATCGCTCGCCGATCATGGTTCCGACTATTCTATCGGGATTTGCCATTATCGAGCCCCCTTTGGCCCATCGATGGTTCTAATGTAGGGCCCCAGGGTACTACGCTGGGCACTTGGTCGCAATCACCCCCTCGAGCGAAGCTCACCTACAGCGATAGCAAGACGACAAAGCCCGTACGACTGTCTACCCATACGCGCTGTCCTGATATCAGTTTCTGCGTTGCCATCTGTGTGCCGACTGCCGGCCCCAAAACAACCACCTCACCTTTCGTAGCGCAACGGCACAAGCACCCGGTACCCGTCGACGAGTATCTTGATAACGCTGGCGGTCGTCTCGCGATGATGACGTTGTAGCATTGGGTTGGGCCAACGCGTAGACATCGCGCGTCGCTCTTATCGCAACATGATCATCGGCGATACGTCCGTCGAAAAATGTTCGGCATCCAAACGCCATACAGAGCCGTGGTACTAATGAAGTGCGTGATCGTTTTTGGGTTAGCAGGTGCGGCGAAGCCACGCCATCAAGCGTCTTCCACGTCTGACTCAGTGCTGGGTTCATGAGCGCGTCGTCACCAAAGATCAACAATTCTACACCGCCCCCCTACTTACGCTTTCTAAGACGATAGAGGCCATGCGACGGCGAAGACGGCGAGGCAACCAACCTCGAACCTGGAATCGCGTTCGCCCTTCCAAGTGCAGCGATCGCTTCGTCCCTGGGGGGTAAATGAAGCGATCGCTACTTTCAATGGACTCAATTGAAGCGATCGCTTATTATGGGGCAGCGGCGTGAAACGAACGCTTCCAAAGGTGGACAATGAAGCGAGAGACCGGAGAGTACGAGCGAAGCACGGTGGCGGGCGAGGAGGTCAGCGCCTTCATCCCCTTCCCGCTGCCACCGCGCGAACCGCCGCTGGATCTGGGCGGTGATCTCGGGCCGCTGCTTACACGCGCGAGGGAGCAGGTCCGACTGCTCGACCTCGCTGGGGACCTCGTACCCTCGGTGGAGTGGTTCGTCTACGCCTTCGTGCGCAAGGAGGCCGTACTCTCCGCCCAGATTGAGGGGACACAGGCGACATTGATGGACCTGCTCCAGGTCGAGGCGTCGGGCGAGGCCCCGGCCGATGCCGACGTCGAAGAGATCTGTGGCTACGTCGACGCGCTAAATTTCGCCTGGGACGAGCTTGGCCGTGACACCGGCTTGCCGATCTCGATGCGCCTGTTGTCGGAAACCCATCGCCGACTGCTGGCCGGCGCCCGAGGCGCCCAGAAACAGCCGGGGGAGGTTCGGCGGTCGCAGAACTGGCTCGGAGGCACACGACCGGGAAACGCGAGCTTCGTCCCTCCACCACCACACCGGCTCGGCGAGCTGCTCAGCGAGTTCGAGCGCGCAATCCACGACGAGAGCGACTTGCCGCCGCTCATCCGGGTCGGCCTCCTGCACGTGCAGTTCGAGACACTGCACCCCTATCTGGACGGCAACGGCCGCCTGGGACGCCTGTTGATCACGCTACTCCTTCGTCACTGGGGGCTGCTCTCGCGCCCACTGCTCTACCTCAGTCTCTTCTTGAAAATGCACCGCCAGGAGTACTACCGCCGCCTCGGCGCGGTTCGCACGGACGGCGACTGGGAGGGCTGGATCGCGTACTTCCTCGAAGGTGTCGCCGTAGTCGCCGAGGAGGCGATCGCCACCGCGCGGCGCCTCCACACAATCATCGGCGAGTCCCGCGAGCGGCTCCTCGCAAGGGACGACGCGACCGTCTTCAGCCTGCGTCTTTTCGAGTTCCTACCGCAGCACCCCATCGTCACGGTGAACCGCGCAGTCGACCTGCTCCAATGTTCGCGGCCAGCGGCAACCAAAGCGCTGCGGGTACTGGAAGCAGCTGATGTGCTGCACACGCTCGACGACCGCAAGAAGAACCGGGCGGTCGCGTTCAAGGCTTACCTCGACCACCTCCGCAACGGGACCGAGGTGACAGCATGACGAACGAGCGGAAGGTCCGAACCGGGTACATTGGTAACAAAATAGACCGGTCGGCGCTACGAAACATACAGTTGCGAGGTGAGGTCGGGCGGCGCTCTAGGGAAAGTCTGCGCTTTCGATCCACTCGCCAAATTCAGCAAGCGTTTGGGGCGTGACGAATAATGGTTCTCGTGCGTCCGGGTACGTGCGCTGGAATTCTTCGATTGCTTTTTGGTGCCGCGCCTTCGTACCCTCGTAGGATACTTGGATGGGTTGAATACCTTCCGCTGTCGGCACGACGAAGTCGACTTCGCCCTTACCGCGCCAAAAGAAAATGCGGCGCGTGTGCCGGCGCAGCATGAGGTACACCATATTCTCGAAATTTCTGCCCAAATTTAGATTATCCCGCACGGCTACATGCCGGCGAACATCCTTTTCGACAATATCCGCGAAGTATTCTCTCAGTAGCTGGGTGGGCGGCGTGAATGTCAACGCGCGCGGGAACCCTCCAATGGATAGGTGAGATTCCAGGTTGCCCTGTCGAACAACCTGGAATTCTTCGTAAGCGAAAGGGAAGAATTCAACGGTCAGGTGCCGTCCGGTCAACGCCGTAGAAAGGTCCCCCGAGAGCAATGCAGCATTCGACCCCGTCACGATGTAGCGAACGTTGGTGGGATGGGCAGTTTTGAGGTCCGGCGGCACGACCAGCGGGAAACGTGTGGGACTACGTGGCACGCTCGACGGGGGCGGCTTATCCCAGTAACTCCATTCGTTCAGCACGGAAGACAGAAAGTGTCGAGTTTTGTCGACACTTTCTGTCCAACGTCCCGAAGTGCTCCTGACGTGCCCAGGGTACTACGCTGGGCATTTGGTCGGAATCACCCTCAAGCATCACTTGCGCATAGCGGGATGACCAAGCCCGCAGCACCATCGACCCACACGCGCTGTCCAGATTTCAGATTTTGCGTTGCCACCTGCGTGCCGACCACCGCGGGAATACCGAATTCGCGGGCGAGAGACGCTGCGTGGCTGAGCGCGCCACCATGGTCCGACACAAGTGCCGCGAGCTGCGGCAGGATGATCGCTAGCGACGGGATCAACGTGCCGCAAACGAGTACTTTTCCTTTGAAGTCTTCGCTCAGAAGATCGTCCTCGCCACCCAAAACGACCACCTCACCTTCGGCCACTCCACCCACTCCGAGGCCTCTAAGGGGCGCACCGTCATGGGTTGGGGGGGCGAAGTCGCCCTCTTGAGACTGAACGAATGGACGATGCCTGAGTTGCACGTTTCGGTCTTTCTTGCGTACGGCAACCCGTTCGTTCAACGCCGCGCCGTCTGATAGGTCCGAACGTTTGAGAAAGAAGACAGCGTCTACCTCGGCAATTTCGGCACGGTCGACGAGCTTTTGGCCGAGCTGAATATAGGCCCCGCGCAGCCGCGAAAGAGCACGAGAAAATTCGAGATCGTCATCTTCTCCGCGACGACGCGCCTCACGAACAGCGCTGACCTTTTCGTCGAGTTCGTCTCGTAGTGCAACGGCACAAGCGTCCCGTACCCGTCGACGCGAATCTTGATAACGCTGAGACGCGGCGCGATGGCCGGCCAAGGTCGTGTTCAAAGACGACGCGTCGGCCAATCGCCAAAGCTCTTTCGCCGTTTCCGTGAGCGTCGGAGCGGCGATATCCCAGCGAAGAAAAAGATCTCCATATTCATTTAGGAAACGCTGGCGGTCGTTTTGCGCGGATAAAACTGCAGCATTCGGATGGGCCAGCGCATAAAGGTCACGCGTCGCTCTTATCGCTGCATGGCCGTCGGCAATGCATAGGTCGAAGAGTGTTTCGTCTTTGATCCCGGAGAGATTCTCATCAACGAAATCCCGAAGCGCGGCAAAGCTGCGACGAAGGCTCAAATGGCTTTGGGCCCGGTACTCGAAGAAGAACGCGATAAAGTCCTCTACGGCCCGATTCACCGCCGCTGTGTCACCTTCGGCCGAAAGGGGTGCACTTATCGGAGGCATCGATATTGACCCCCGGGCCGCCGGTTCACAATCGGCTGGGCGGCGCTGCGCTTCGAATAGGTAGCCCTCGACGACTCTAAAAAGGGACGCGCCTTGATGGCGGTTGCGATACTCTTCGTCGATGCATTCGATCAATTCAGCGTGCGCCGGCGAAAGCGGTTCCGGATTATGTTCGGCATCCCAGCGCCAAACAGTTCCTTCATCGCTCGCGATCTTCGCTGAGAACGCATCGCGGGGCAGTTGGCGCTTCCGCGCAGACGCAGGTTGCGGGCGGGCCTGCAGCAGCCAAAACTGCCGACCGTCGAACGCCCATTCAACCTGCACGGGTTGGTCGAGACATTTTTCCGCTGCGAGAATCAACGCGCTCAATTTTTCGAGTTGAGTCTTGTTGAAAACAACGGTATCCGGGCGAAGGCCCTTCTGGTCGCGGGGTAGCCAAAGACTTTGGGGGTCTTCCGACCCGTTCGCCAGCGCGTCTCCCCTGCCCTCTACGAATTCCAAATAGAGCTGCTCTGGATTCGCTGCCGAATGGGCGATGCCCGAATAGTGGCACGAGATCTGTTGTTGGACCAGTACCGCCATCGTTTCCTTCCCAGGCCAGCTTCCATAGCTGCGCAATAGCGCCCAAGCGGTGGGGTGCCAAAGGGATGCCCACGTTCGTCGTACGGCCTCAATAAAGGCCTCTACACCGGGCGTTTCGACAGGAACATCGACAGACGAATGAAACAGCCCAGCCGCGGATTGTCCGGACCTATCTTCAGCGGCGCTCGACGAACGCACCACCACGCGGTCTCCTAGCGGTTGCAGGGCTTCGAGCAGGACTCGACGAAGTTTGGTGTCTGGTTGCCATTGCGCAAAGGACTCCCCGATCGGTGCAATCTGCTCAGCGACAGCAACCAGAGCGAGACCTTCGGCTGGAAGAGACGTGGGAAGGGCCGCGGAATAGAGAGAAGCTGGCAGGCAAAACCCTGAGGCCACGGGTAATCCCGCCTTGATCAGACACGCCAATCGATAGGCCTTATTGCCACATCGCTTCGCATCCGCGTCACAAAGAGGAATGATCACGTTGTTATGCTCCACGGCCATAGGGCAATGGCATTCCGGATGGGACTCAATGTCAATGGGAATAGAAAGGAATCGACGAGAGGGTGACCGCTAACTTAGGCGCTGCGGTACGGGCCCGCTGCGTCCTGTTCTTCATCTTGGGTCAGGAGGTGGTAGTTGACCACACCGGCCGAGAACCAATAGCTGAAGACGATTCCGACGAGCAAGCAGACGACCAAGAGCAGGAAAATCCCCGCCAACCAGCCGCCCACATCATACTCCCAAGAAACGCCGCCGGCTCTGCGTAGGATCTTTCCAACAGGGCCCATCATCAACGGTGCAAGCATTCCAAAAAGAACTTTGGGCAGACCCATAAGCGTCATCATCACGTTGGCCCCGCCCGCCTGTACCCCAACCCCCATGATAGGAAGAAAGGAGAGCGAGAAGATACCGTTGACCAAAACCCACAGAAACGAAGCCACCAGATTCGCGATGGCAAAATGACCGAAGAAACGCCCCGTATTCTTAGCGATGAGGCTGAACATATGTTTGGTCAGCTGAGAAAGCCCCATGGAGCCTGCCGCTGGAACATAGGAAAAGAGGGCCAAAAACCAGGCAAACCCAATGACCACCATGGCCATACCGAGAATCATCGTGACCATAAAGGTCAGCCCGTAGAAGATCGGGCCGAAATAGGGAATGCGGGCGATTCCCGCCAAAACGCCCATACCGGCGCCAACGCCGAGCATGAGGATCAAGAAAAAGAAGGGCGTGCCGAGGACGACGCCAAAACGTGATTTAACGAAATTGATGCCCTCCGACATGGGCAGTTTTTTGCGCGCCAGCATTTCGGCGTGAGATTGCGCCGTAGCGATACCTGAAAAGATCGATACGCTAGCGAGAAAGCCGAGCATCCCGATAATGCCGAAAATGGTATTCAACCAACCGACGCCGATCAATCCACCGAGAATCCCAAGCAGCGTCATGATGATCGTTCCGCCGAGGAAACCTAAACCATGCGCTACAACCTTTCGCAAATCGAAGGCCGCCTGCAGCGCATAGAACAGATCCCAAAAACGAAATCGTTCAAAATTGCGGCCGCAACCGGGATAGGGCAGCTTGCCGCTTTTGAAAGCTTCCTTCGCTTTTTGCGCGGCTAAGTTTGCAGCCAGAGCCGCATCGTTTGCAGCACCACCGACTTCATTGGCCACCTGCTGAACCTGCGGTTCATTAGTAGGCGGCGGCGTGGGTGGTGGCGCGGCCTGAGGAGGCGGCGCAGCCTGAGAAGGCGGCGCAGCTTGAGGAGGTGGCGCAGCCTGGGGTGGCGGTGCAGCCCGAGGTGCCGGCGCTTGAGGCGGTGGGGCAGCCTGGGGGGGTGGCGCAGCCTGAGGCGGCGGTGCCTGGGGAGCGGCTGGCTGGGGAGGTGGGGCGCTAAGCGCTACCTGCCCACCGCAGTCGCTGCAGTTGACGATCATCCCCTGGGGGGGTATTTCGGAATCCGCTTTCTCCTGAATTCCACCACAATTTGGGCAATAAAATCGCATGCTCAAGGCCCTTTCTGTTACCAACTCCGGATTCAGTACTTCGCCCGTGCGCCGATTAAACCGCGCTTTTGCCCTGAGGCCAAGTTCTACGTGCGCAGGGAGGCAAAAGATTCGAATAAATGCGGTTTTGCGGGTTAGAAAGCCGGTCGTGCGCGGTGAAATTCGGCCCGTTGTGGGGGTATCGGTCGCAGAATCGTAAGGGTGGCGGACCGGCAGCGGATTCACTACACTCCCAGCGCATTTACAGCCATGGAGAACCGATGAGACAGATCGCGATCATCTGCCTGCTCTCGCTCAGTGCCTGCCCCGCATCTCGGCAGGCCAAGCCAGAAAACGCCCAGGCCGTCGCCCAAGCCGAGGGCGCAGCGTCGACAAAATCGAAACTACCGCTCAAGGAATGGCGGCTCAAAAATGGCCTGCGCGTCATCTTTGTCCCCCATCACCGCGTCCCAGCCGTCACCGTGCAGGTTTGGTATCACGCCGGCTCAAAAGACGAACGCCCTGGTATTCGCGGTGTCGCCCATATGTTTGAGCATATGATGTTCAAAGGGTCCAAGCGGGTGAAACCGGAAAAGCACGCCCAGCTGCTCTCGGCCGTCGGCGGACGGATCAACGCGTTCACCACCGCTGATCTCACCGCCTACCATAATACCCTCCCCGCCGCGTATTTCGAATTCGCCATGGATTTGGAGGCGGAACGAATGCGTTCTCTACTGATCACGCCGAAAATGATCCAAAGCGAACGTGAGGTGGTAAAGGAAGAAAAACGCCTGCGCCTCGAAAATAGTCCCATCGGCCGTTCGCTCGAAGCGATTCACGCCCTGGCCTTCAACAAACATCCGTACTCCTGGACACCTGCCGGTGATATTCCAGACCTGAACCGGGTTGAGCCCAAAGACTGCCAGGCATTTTACGACACGTACTACGTGCCCAATAATGCGACGCTCATCGTGGTCGGCGATTTGACGGAAGCCCGGATGAGACAGGCGACGGATAAGTTCTTTGGCAGCATCGCCAAGGGGAAAACGCCTCCGCGCGTCACGCTGCGCGAGCCCCCTCAAACAAGCCAGCGCATCAAGAACGCCGACTGGCCGTCCCAACTCACGGTTGTGCTCGGCACCTATCATATTCCTCCTGCCCGTCACAAAGATATGGCTGCCCTGCGTGTGCTTTCCACCATACTCAGCGCGGGACGTAGTTCGAGACTGCACCAGGCCTTGGTACGCAAAGGCAAACTCGCGCTGGCCGCCGGCGGTTTTGCACGCGCTCAGGAACATCCCGGTCTTTACTTCCTTTATGGTATTGGACTCCCCACCCATAAGATCGAGGCGATGAAAGACGAACTACTCGCCCAGGTAAAAAAGGTATCTCTAGGTGGCGTGACAGCAGACGAATTAAAGAAGGCCAAGAACCAGCTCGCCACCAGCCATCTTGCTAGCCTCAAAACCCTCAGCGGTTTGGCGAATCAAATCGGTAGCTCGACTATTGTCAACGGCGACCCTCTCGCATTCTTGCAGAACGCCGACAAGCTCGACCGCGTCAGTGCGGCGGATATCAAACGTGTCGCCTCCACGTATCTCAAACCGGATAATCTCAGCCTCGTGTTATTGCGCGGTGGCCCGAAAGGGGGCAAATAATGCGCGCTCTAACACCCACGCTGACCATTGTGCTTCTTTTTGCGATCACTAAAACGCCAGCGTTCGCCCATCCGGAAGACCCAACCAGAAACTCGCACGGTATGATGGCCAAAGCGGCCACCGTCAAAGCTGCTCCGGCGGAAACAACAAAGGACCCCTGGGCCGGCCGGAAAGATCTTATTCAGCCCCCCAAACTCAAACCGGTAAAGGCGCTCAAACTCCCGGCCATCAAACGCGCTAAACTCGCAAACGGCCTTGACGTTCTACTCCTTGCCGAGAGAGATCTTCCACTGGTCTCCATGCAGCTGCTCCTACCCGTCGGCTCCATCGACGAACCCGCCAGAAAAATTGGACTGTCGCCTTTTGTCTCGTCGATGCTGCGCCAAGGCGTAAAGGGACAAACCGCCGACGAAATGTCCATGGAAGTCGACGCAGCGGGCGTATCACTTTCCGCGGGAAGCGGCTACGAATTGAGTCGGATTTCCTGTGGCGGTCGTAGTCAATATTTAGACCTCTGTTTGCAGAAGGTTTCCGCCCTGGTCACATCGCCCACCTTCCCCGCCGGAGAAATGCAAGAGGTGCAGGATGATCTCAAAGGTTCCGTCAAACAACTACGCGACAAACCCTCATCTTTGGCCCAAGCACATCTCAGCAATATGCTTTACGGCGACGATCGCCCCGCGGGTCGTCCGCTAACGCTAGAAAGCATCGCCAATATCAAACGTGAAGACCTCGTTGCCTTTCATCGTGTGTTTTATCGCCCCAATGGCGCCCTGCTCGTGATCAGCGGCGACTTCGATACCGAAGCCGTGGCCGCCAAGCTGGAAGCGTCTTTCAAAGATTGGCAGAAAGGGCAGCGTCCCCCCAGAAACATCAAAGCCTTGGCCCCGCGAAAGGGCCTAAGCGTTCTGCTGGTCGATAAGCCTTCATTGAGTCAAAGCTTCTTCGCGCTGGGACACGAAGGCATTCATCGCAAGGCCTCGAATTTGGATGCCGTGCAGGCGATGAACTACGTACTTGGCGGCGGCGGCTTTAGTTCCCGCATGATGCAGGTTATTCGCTCCAAGGGCGGCAAAACCTACGGGGTGTCGAGTTCTTTCGATGCGAATACCCTCGACGGTGATTTTTCGGTTTCCACTTTCACGCGTACCGAAGAAACCGTAAATATGCTGAATCTGATCCGAGCGGAACTCAGACGAATCGCCACAGAGCCCCCCACCGGTTCAGAATTGGATCAAGCCAAAGGAAAAATCGCGGGCGGCTACGTGTTGCGTTTTCAAACCGGTTCACAATTGGCCGGCGCCCTGGCCCGCGCTCAAATGTACGAATTGGGCGACAAATACGTCACCAACTATCCGTTGAGAATCAATGCGCTGAAAACCGACCAACTCGGCGAAGCTGCAAAATCGGTGATTCATCCGGACGATCTCGCCATCGTCATCGTTGGAAATGCTGCGAAGGTTGCGCCGCTATTGAAAGCTGCGAAAATCGATTTTGAGCAGATCGCCTATACCGACCCCATCAGCGCTGCTGAACGTGTAGCCAAACTGAAGGCGGAAGGACCGATCACACCCGCCGAGAAAAAGGCGGCGGCCAAGCTGCTAAAGCGTGCCTTGAAGGCCGCCGGCGGGTTGAAAAGGTTGAAGAAGGTCAAAACGATTCGCCTAAGCGGGCGCGCGTCCATGGGCAATATCAAAGGCAGCTACGACTCGATCTCGCGTCCGCCTGCGCATTTCCGGGTAGAGATCACCACCAAAGAAATGGGCAAAATGGTCCAGGCCATCGCCGGGGAAGAGGCCTTCATCGCCATGATGGGCAAAAAACGAAAATTGCCGGCCGCTCTTTTGGACCGCATGAAACTGCTCGTCTGGCGCGACCCGATCTTGGTGCTCAGTCATGCCGCTCAAAAGGGCCTGCGCCTCCGCCCCAATACCGACGGCCCTTGGGCAAAAGACAAGGCTCGCGTGGCCCTAGACGTCTGGCCTGCAAAATCCAAAACTCCAGTCACCCTGGTCTTCAACAAAAAGAAATACCAACTCGTGGAAATTCACTTCATCGATGCCACGGGCGCGAAGCGCAGTTCTACGCTGACCCAGCATAAGAAAGTCAAAGGGCTGTTGGTCCCGCATCATATCGCGATCAATAGTGAACCCCCGCAGATCATCGAGATCTCAGGTGTGAAGCTCAATCCGAAATTGAGCGACGCTGATTTTATCGCTGAATAGGCAGTATATCCCTCCGGCTCCCACCTGCACTCCCGGGTAAAGTCACCTAGCCACCCTTTTGGGGGAAAAGTAGCGAAGTACTGTTACGGTGTATCTACATCGCCGTAGTCGCAGAAAAATTTTCTAATAACCGAACTCCCTGTAATTGCTGAAGACAACGGCTTCCTTTCGGCTGGCCTGCAACTTGCTAGTTCACCCCGCATCAATAGCAGGGCATGGGGGGCGTGCTCCATGCGAGACGAAGGGTGATGCAGATGAAAAGGCTTGCGCACGGGGGTTCGAGGGTCCAAGCGGTGGCAACGCTTATCGTCTTGGGCGTGCTGGGTTGTGACCGGCCGGCCCAGACAAAAACGCCGTTATCTTCCCAGAAACAAATGATGCGTTCGAACGGGGTTCGTTATCTTACCGCCAGCGACTTGCAGCGCGATCCTGCACGGATAGACGCAGCATTCACGACGTCATTTCAAGTGAACGCAACTCAGGCAGAGATATATGCACGACGGTTTGCGACCTCCCAAAAATACATCGGTAGCCAGGCCACACTCTGCCTTTCTCTACCCATTGGCTCAGCTAACCATGGCCCGCGGGCGTGGCAGTTTGTGTACGCGATGGAAGACAAATGCTCGACCTGGGCTTCTCTCATGGACCAGGCCGCAGAGTATTGGAAGACAACGAAAGCCTCAGAAGGGAACGCGCCCGTAGCCCAATCACATATTTCCCGCGCCATGCTCGCCAGCCGTTCCGGTTTCTTCAGTATTGCAGTGAGCGCATACTCCTTTCGTCATCCACTCTACGAAGCCCACCGCGGCCTGCCCCTCTGGGTGTTGCGCGCGAGTATCGATAGAGACGTATCAAAGAAATGCGACCCAAAATCAGTGCATCCATTGAAAGACGCCACCCGAGCAGAATCGGTGGCCATCGGTTATCAATGCGGGAAGGACAAACGACTCTATCACCACCGGAGCATGAAGAACGTGCGGCCCGAACAACTGGCCACAATCCGGCCCGCAGAACAGGCATTGGTCAGGCTTGGCCGGGTCACACAAAAAAAGTATGGCGCACGTTTGGACGACCGAGTTGACTTCCTCAACCGTCGCTGGTCCGATTTCTTGAAAGGAGCAGCCAATGACTAGACGTCTATTGTTCGCCGTCATGGTGCTCGCACTCGTCATCACCGCTACCAATACCTCAACGGCCGCGCCAAAGTTCTTGCAGGGTAAGACACAGTATACGGTTACCTCCCTGCTATACCCATGGACCCAGGATGATTCCTGTCCCTGCTGCGTTTGCTGGTCGACGGCGGTCTCCACCGTCTTGGACTATTGGAATCAAAATACGAACGACGGTGAAGGCCCGTGGCGCAAACTCGTCCCCAACGGACTACCCAGCGAAAGCGAAGGCTTTCTAAAAGCATCTCAAACGCTCTTCGATGTATCCGGCAAAAGCTGTGGAGTGGGCGCCTCGAATGCCTGGTCCTGGTTTTTTGCCTCAGATATGAAAGTGGCGGGGAAGGCGTATTCCAACGATTCCCTGGGCTATGATTTCGATTACGACGAGGACACTTGGGTATGGTTCGATAACGATATTGCAGACGAGATCGACGCCCATCGACCGCTTGTCTATGCCTACGGACCGGAGGGTGACGGTGCCCACGCCGTAACCGTCGTCGGCTACGACGCAAGCAACGAAATGCTCTATCTCTACAAGAACTGGTTTCCTGAGGTTTCCCTGCGTGGTTTCGATGACGCCGACTACCATATGACCCTCAACGTCACGCCTGAAGGCGAGGATGTCGTGCCCAATGGATGGCAATGTGCGGCTGAGAGCTATGATACGCAGGACGGCTGTCATTGCGACTGTGGGATACCCGACCCGGACTGTGACATCATCGGTAGCAGTGTATTGAATTGTTCGGCGGGCCAGACCTGTTCTTCCCAAGGGGCCTGCGAGACGCCGTGTCAGGATGTATGCACGGAAGGCCATCGGGCCTGCGCAGATAGTTTGACCCAAAAGCAATGCCAACGCTCGCCTACGACCGGCTGTACCACTTGGCAGATGGCGGATAGTTGTCTCGCTGGGCAAAAATGCGAACAGGGAATTTGCATTGCGCCGCCTGCTCCTGCTCCCAACCCCAGCCCCGACGACGGGACGGGGAATGCGGTCTGTCAGCAGGGTGCCCGATCCTGTGGGAGTACAACCGAGGTTAGGGTCTGTGATCGCGGTGGGCAGAACGGTGAATTGAACTGGCAGCCCCTTGGCGATTGCCCCCAGGGAAGCTATTGCCTCAAAGGACAGTGTACCTACGAAAATTCCAATCCACCCGGTTCGGGGCTCAGCCCCCAGGGCCCCCAAACACCCGGGGTGATCCCTCCAACGACCGGTGGATGTCATGTTGCGGATGATAGCGGGGCGCCTACGCCATTGCTTTCTCTACTTCTTTGCGCTTTCTTGGCCTTGCGGGCTATTCGATCGCGTCGAGCAATTCGGCGGGTTTGAAGGGCTTGGTGAGGATCAGAGCGACCCCGGATTCGGTGAATCGTTCGGCCGTTTTTGCGGCCAGCCCGCCTGTCGAGCCAATGATCAGTGTGTGTTTGACGAGGGCATGTTCCGCGAGTTGTGCACAGCGTTCGGGGCCGCCGAGATCGTCCATGTCGAGATCGAGTACTAAAACATCCGGTTGATAGGCGCCCAAGAGAAGCAAGCCTTCGCCCATGGAGCTGGCGGTTTCCACATCGCCGCATCTGTCGCTGCGTGAGATCGCCCGGCTCATATTGCGAAGGAATTTTTCTTCTTTGTCTACGACGAGAAAACTCAACCCCGCGGGCTGCAAGGATTCAGGCAGCGGCATGCCCATCGCGTTGAGAAAGGTGACCAATTCTGCTTCCAAAACCCGCCGGTGCCCACCAGGGGTGCGGAAGGCTTTGAGCCGCCCACCATCGATCCAGCGATTGATACTCGTGGGGTCCACGCCCACGATATGAGCGATCTGTGCTGAGGAATAGATCTTGGCCACTGCAATTCCCAAAAACTGGCAAAGCGAGCATAAGAAATAAATCCGGTACGGACAAGAGGCAGAAGAAAAAGCCGCACGCCGGCTTTCTCCATCGCGATAAACTGAACAATGTTGCGGAAAATTACCCGCGCTTATGCCATGGTGGCAGGCCTAATGCGTTTTCTAGCGGGATTCATTTCGGGGCTCTTGGCGTTGTTCGGCTATTGGGGCTACGAAAATTACATCCAAGAAAAGCGTCCTTGCGGCGGCCATTGCGGCGCGCAAACCGAATGCGTCAACGAACTCTGCCAAAACAGCGACGCGCCTTCCAAGAAGAGGAAGAAAAGGCGCCGCTCTCGGCGACGGCGCAAGAAGGCTGTCGCTACTTCGACCGTGGATCAGACCCTTGAGCCAGCGTTGAAAACGCCCACGGGAAAAGATTTGAAATCCATCAGTAAGGGACCCAGCCTTAAAGGTATCGACCGAATGGATATGAATGAGGCCGACCTTCCCGAACTCAACCAAGATCTTGTCGAAAAACGCTACCGGGCCAAGGATAGTCAAATCCTCAGCTGCATTGCCAAGGCCCGAAGTGGCTGGGCCATTGAAAAGGTCTTGGTCAAAGTGGGATTTCGAATTGAACCCACAGGGCAGATCAAAAAGGTTCGGGTTCAAGCGCCTACATTAATGCAGAATAACGGACTTCATACGTGCATCAAGAAGGTGGTTACGTCCCTTCGGTTCGCCCGCAGTTCTCGTTCGCTGGTGATCAGCTACCCCTATCGTCTAGAGTAAACTATGACCACGCGCAACATAGCAGCTTGCCGCTCTTTGAGTCTGGCCGTCATTATCGGCATTTTCGGCGTATTCAATTGGGGTTGCCCGCAAAAAAGCCCCGTTGCCAATTCGGCCGATGCCCGCGTCAGCAAGAGTGAAAAGGCTCCCGCCCCCTCTGCGAAGAATGACACGAAGCCAACCACAAAGAAGGCGGCGACCCCCAAGCCCGCCACGCCAGCGCCTCCCGCTGAGATATGGCGCCGACATGCGGTTCCCCTTATCGATTCCCATGTGCATATCATTCCGCTACCCGCTTCTGTTCGCCTGGCAGATCATATCTTTCAAAAAGTGAATATTCAGAAATTCGCGATGAAGAGCGCGGGCAAAGTGGGAAGCGCGCGTTACCAGGCCACAAAGCAGGTCGCTGCCATTTTCGGCGACAAGACCGCATTCTTTATCAATCTCGATTGGCGGGGCATTGACGACCGCAATTGGGGTAAGCGGGAAGCAAAAAAGTTGGCCATTGCCATGAAGGAAGGGGCCAGCGGGATTAAGATCTTCAAGGCCCTGGGCTTGGGTGTACGCCACGAAAATGGTTCGCTACTCAAGGTCGACGATCGCCGCCTCGACCCGATATTCAAAATGGCCGCCAAAACCAAAGCGATCATCGCCTGGCATGTGGCCGACCCGGTGGCCTTCTTCGACCCGATTACAAAGAAGAATGAACGCTACGACGAATTATCCCAGGCGCCCGAATGGAGTTTTCACGGCCAGGACTTTCCTAGCCATAAGGCCCTACTCGCCGCCCGCGATAGAGTGCTCAAAAGACATCCGAAAACCATCTTTCTCGGCATCCATCTAGCGAACCATCCAGAAAGTCTCGACTACGTCGCCAAATTACTCGACACCTACCCCAACCTGCACGTGGATACGTCTGCTCGTATACCCGAAATCGGCCGTCATCCGCCGAAGAAGACCCGTGCGTTCTTCATCAAATACCAAGACCGCATCATGTTTGGCAGCGATCTGATCATCACCCCCTCCAGCATGCAGTTGGGGTCTGTTTCGGAAAAGCCGCCCACGGTGAAAGATGCCATTGAATTTTATGCGCTTCATCGCCGCTTTTTCGAAACCCACGATCGACAGTTTGCCCATCCCACCCCCATCCAAGGTCGCTGGAAAATCGACGGCATCGGGCTATCTCCGGATGTCCTGCGAAAGATCTACTATACCAACGCCGACAAACTGATCTTCGAACCCCGACGGGCGTGGCTCAAGAAGAATAAGGCTACGCAACCCATAGCCCCCGTTAAGAAAGCGCAGTAGCCGACGGGACGCGAGTAGGCGGTAGAGATGGGACAAAGCACGCTAGGTAATTCCTTCGTCGCCGCCTTTTGGGGACTCCTCAATACGGTAGCGACTCAGCGCAATATGAAGATTCACGTGATCTCCGCGGTCATGGTGATGGTTGTGGGCATGGCCCTTCCCCTCGGGCTCGCCTCCCGCGCCGCCCTGCTCTTCTGCGTCGCGTTGGTGCTTTTCGCTGAGATTCTGAATACCGCCCTCGAGGCTTTTGTCGATCTTCATATTCAGGATTTTGCAAAGCTGGCCATGATCGCCAAAGACGCCGCAGCCGCGGGTGTCTTGATCCTATCCATCGGCACAGTGCTAATCCTAGGCGATATCCTCTGGACCCAATGGCATGTGGTCTCCGGCAACCCCGAATCCGTCCTCAACAGCGTCACGTTTGGTGTTCCCCTTTCTTTTGTGGTGGCATTGATTCTCTTTGGCCCGCGGAAGATCTGGTTTCGCATCGTCTTCGGCTTAATCGCAGTCGCACTCGCCGTGCCGCTTTGGCTAAAAAGCACGGACCCCGCATTTTCCACAGGATTGGGCGGACTACTCTTATTGGCCGTTTTTGCGCGGCCACGCTTGGTGGGTAAACTGCCGTAGGGCTTGATGCAGATTGCCGATTGCCGAGAACCGAGAACCGAGAACCGAAAACCGAAAAACCGAAGACCGAGAACCAAAAAATGCTGGTAACGGGCGCTACGAGACAAAAGGCGCGTCTTAGAATAAACGAGATTTCACGACGCCCAGCGTTCCAAGATCGATGACATGGGATCGCGGGCGTCGGCTTCGCGGATCACATCGCCGGAAATTGTCTCGACTAATTTTCCTTGGGCTAGGACGAGGACGCGGTCGAGGTATTGGGAGAAGCCTTCTAGATCGTGTTCTGTCCATAGAACGGCCATACCGGATTTGATTTGGTTGGCGACCTCGTCGACGATAGCGCGGCAACTGGTGGCGTCTAGGCCGGCTAGGCCCTCGTCGACGATGAGCACTTTAGGGGCGCTGACTAAGGCGACGACCCAGGCGGCTTTGCGTTGCATGCCGTGGCTGAGTTCGCCGATTAGTCGGTCGCCATCGTCGGCGAGGCCTGCTAGTTCGAGGAGGCGGCGAAACTCCTTTTCTGCAAAAACGCGCTCTTTTACTGCTACGGCGAATTCTGCCATTTCTTCGATGGTTAAATAGGGCGGGAGAATCAGATCTTGCGCCACATAGCCCAAGGCGCGGCGGGCCGCGATTGGGTCGCTATATACCTCATGGCCTGAGATCTTTATCTGACCCGCGTCGGGTACCAATTGACCGGAAAGCATGGCTAGAGTCGTGGTCTTTCCTGCCCCATTGGCGCCTACCAAGGCGACCAGCTCGCCGGGTTCGACACAAAGGGAAAGTTCGTCGACCACGCTACGCTGGCCATAGGATTTGGATAGCTTTTCCGCATTCAGTACTGACGTCATCGACTCTCTCCGATTTGCGAAGTGCGCATTCCAATGCCGACGGCAACAAGACTCAGGATGCCGAGCGTGATCAATCCTGGTAGTTGCCAAATCGTGGCCGCAATTCCCCCCGTGGCGACCATGGGCGTCAACCACGAAGCGGCAGCACCAAAGCCGCCACCAGAGCCGAGACCAGATCCGCCCAAACGCCCGAAGGAACGGCGCATGGTTAGCGCCACGGCCCAGAGCGTGCTCACCGGCAGTATCGCGAGAAGAATCCAGGCCTGCATCGGCTCGTGACGAATGAAAAGGGCGAAGACCGTGGCCAATCCCAAATGGGCGGCGACAAAGAGCAACGCCAGCCAGCGGCCGACGAGCCGCGCCCAGGGTTTCTGGGGGAGTGTGAGTAAGATCTGTTCGCCCGAATGCCTGGGCTTCCTTCGCGTGGGTAACGTACTGATCCAAGCCAGTAGAACCACCGCTATCCAAGGAATCGCGTTGAGTACGCTACCGAAGTCCAAACCATAGAGCAGAAAGGCCAAACCCACCAAAACCGAATAGGCCCAAAGTCCGCGGTGAATACGGCTCTGCTCGCGCAGCTCTTTTTTGAAATAGGTGGCGGCGGCACCTGGCAGAAGTTTGGCGAGTCGCCAGCCATAGGGCGGATCAACCGGCGCGGGTTTGCCACCGTAGATGGTGCGCGCTTCTTCGGCGACGCGAGCTATCGCCTTGAGACCCGTACGCGCATAGGCCCGTGATCCGAGAATTAGAAAGATCACCGCCAACACGCAGGGCGTGATGATCAGCCAAAGGGGAGAGATCGCCAGTGCCGTTTTGCTGAGCAGTGCATCCATGCCCTCCATAGCCAGCGATACCCCAAAGGTCGTTATGCCGTACGCGAACGCGGGAAAGTAGAGATACGGGCTATGTCGCGGCGATACAAAAGGCCCCGCCAAACCACGTCGTAGTTGCCCGATGGCCTCGCCTTCGGCATCACTGGCCCAAGCCGCTAGCCCCGCAAAACCCAGGGCATTGAGCGCGGCCACCGAAAAGAACGTGAGGGAAAAGGCCACCAAAATGAGTTGGTCTACTATTGCGAGCGAAGAACTCGCCACGACGGTGGCCGCCAAAGCAAAGGAAGCAAGATGGAGGTTGCCGCGAAAGAAAAACCTCAATCCCATATGGTGATGCGCTTTGGCGGATAACGGCCAGCAGAGCAGCCGCCGATGGAGAGGGTGATGGTAGAGCGCCTCGAGTGCACCGAGGGGCAAAGGCAGCGTAACCATCAAGGTGAGCCAGAAGACGGGCGAAAGGAGATCGGCCACGCTTTGTCCGGCGATGTCCGTGCCGACCAAGGCCCCCAATGCCATTGCGGCGAGGCTGAGCAGCAACTGGTTGGGCCAGCTCGCTTTGCTGCGCAGGAGTTTTTCGCGATGCTTGATCACCTGCTTTTTCTACCATTGCACGGCATGAAAATCCGTATTATTCCTGCAACCACTATGAAGCAAACCACCTGGATAGCCCTAATCACCCTCGCTTTCCCAATTCAACTCGTCGGCTGTGCGACGCCAAAGCCAAAGCCAAAGTCGAAGCCGGCCACGTGCGCCAAGCACCAAGGGCACCAAGGGCACCAAAGCAAACACGGCCACAAAGAAAATGTCGCTAAGCTTGAGCATAAGCATGGCACGCCATCCAAGGCCGGTACCCATGACTACCAACACCATACGGCCCAGCATCGGTTTCAGGATGCGGAGGCCTGGGCCAAGAAATTCGAGGATCCCAAACGCAAGCTTTGGCAAAAGCCCGACGAAGTCGTCGCCGTCCTGGGATTGACCCCAAAAATGAAGATCGCAGATATAGGGTCGGGTACAGGGTATTTCGCAGTGCGGCTGGCGAAGGCGGCCAGCGAGGGAAAAGTCTGGGGGTTGGATATCGAAACGTCGATGGTCGCCTATTTGAATGAGCGGGCGGCGAAGGAAGGCCACGGCAATCTGAAGAGTCTTTTGGCCACCGTTGACGATGCCAAGATCCCCGAGAAAGTGGATTTGGTCTTCATCTGCAATACCTACCACCACATCGGTGAGCGCATCATCTATTTCAAAAAGGTGGCCCAGAACCTGGCGCCCGGTGGCCGATTGGCCATCGTCGATTTCAAGATGGGAGAAATCCCCGTCGGCCCCCCTGAAAAACACCGCGTCAGCCCCAACCAACTACAGCAAGAGCTAAAAGCTGCGGGATTTCAACAACAAAGCTTGGATACGAAGCTGCTCCCCTACCAGTACGTCGCCATCTTCGGCTTGGGCGACAAATAGCCCCACCACGACGGGTCTCCCGCCTTCTTCCCCGTGTCTAAAGTTGCGCATTCCGGTCATTGTCCAAGCCTTGTTTCCATTTGAGACAAGTTTGGACGAAGACGTTGCTTGGACTGGGCACAGAATAGATCAGATAATGAGCAAACGGGCATTGGGCGTGGTCGTTGGCCATACGTGAAGGACGGGGGTGGTGCGTGAAACAAACCGAAGCGTCGATCCCACCAGCCGGTGAGCTAGAAATCGCTATCGATCGAGATCACTTCCTGGTTAGCCTGATTCGAGAACTCGCATTGAGTCTTGAGAACGTCATCGGGTTGGAACAGGCCTCTGGCTTTTTTTCGCTCGTCGGGCAGTCCCTCGGGGATATGTTCAACGCGGCCTACCGCGAAGCCTACGGTGTCGAGAAACTCAACTCTGACCAGGTGGCCGAAGTTCTCGTCGATCTCAAACGCCGAATCGAGGGCGAATTCCAGCTAGAAAAACTATCTGACGACCGCATTGATCTCACTGCTACGGCGTGTCCTTTCGCGGAGAATGTCAAAGGTTGCACGTCCCTTTGTATGCTCACGTCAAATGTCTTCGGCATCATCACAGCGGAAAACCTCGGCTATGCCAAGGTTCTGCTCGATAAGACCATCGCCGCGGGTGATGCCGGATGTTCCATCACGGTATTTCATCGGTCCACGGAGGCTTGCGAGGCGGAGACTGGCCGGGAGTATTTTGGCAAGACCAAACCGAGTTGATGATGAACACGGCGACCTTTTTCGGCCAAATGGCCAAGCTTCACGATACCCCCTTCTTTGTACTCGACGGGGAAGGTCTTATCGTCGCCGTCAACGAGAGTTTTGCTACGCTTTTTCAGGCATCGACGGCGGACCTCGTGGGAACTTATCTCGACCCGCTGCTCGCCGAAAACAGCCCAACGGTGCAATGCGCAGTCGATAGAGCCCAGAGGAGCAACGATACCGGCATTGGGGCGTTTCGTATGCGCGCCAAAGACAATCCCAATCTACACTTTCCCTATGCGGAGATTGCCCACCGGTCGCCCTCCAATGGACAACTTCATATCGCGTTCCGCGTTCACCGTATGACGGAATTCCTACTGCTCAACGCGAAAATCGACGCCCTCAGGTCGGAGGTCAAGGAACGCGCCAACTCTGAAAACGAGCGTCGCGTCGCGTTGGATCAGCTGCGCACGATCTTGGACAGCATGGATTCGCTCGTTTATGTCTCGGATTTCGAGACCCACGAAGTACTGTTGATCAATGAATACGGCAAGCAGACCTGGGGAGATATCGAGGGCAAAAAATGTTGGCAGTCGCTGCACGCCGGCCAAACAGGGCCCTGCGACTTTTGCACCAGCGAATATCTCTTTGACGATAATGGTGAACCCACAGGCGTCTACGTTTGGCAGATCAAAAATAGCCTCACCGGAAAATGGTACGAATGTCGAGACCAAGCCATGCGCTGGCCCGACGGGCGTTTTGTGCGAATGGAGATCGCCACGGACATCACGCAACGCAAAGCGATGGAAGATAAGCTCAGCGACAATCTGAAGGAAAAAGAACTCCTGCTGCATGAGCTTTCCCATCGCACCAAGAATAACATGCAGATGATCAAAGCCCTTTTAGATCTGAAGATCGCCGGTATCAAAGACCCAAGGATGAAGGCCATATTGCGCGAAACCGGGGGACGCATTCTTTCCATGTCCCTGGTTCACGAAAAGCTATACCAATCTGAAAATCTCGCTGACATCGATCTGAAAAGCTATATCCGGGAATTGAGCGAATACCTCATTCAAGAATTCAACGTTGAGGACAAAGACATCACCATCGATTTCGAATTCTGCGAGCCGGAGGTTCGTCTTTCCCTTGACCAATCCATGCCCTGTGCCTTGATTCTCGCGGAATTGACTACCAATGCGATTCAGCATGCCTTCATCGGGCGCGACAAAGGCGAACTCAGAATCCGTCTGACGTGGCAGAACGAGAAGAGGATCTGCATCACCGTTGAAGACAACGGCCGCGGCCTCCCAAATGATTTCGACCTCGACCGCGCCAAATCCTTTGGACTCAAGATCGCCAACGGACTGGCCTGCAAACAGCTTCGAGGGGATATGACATTTCAACAGGTGGAAGGGGCGAGCTTTCGTTTCTGCTTTGATCGTCAATTTCCGCCGGAGCAAACATGAGCCCAAAGCGTATCGCTATTGTCGAAGATGAATATCTAATTGCCGTTTGCTTCGAAGATATTCTTGGCACCGCGGGCTACGATGTCGTGGGTATTTTTTCTTCCGCCGAAACCTTATTCGAATCTTTAGCCGCAGCGCCTGTGGATCTCATTTTGATGGACGTACATCTTGCTGGCAAAATGAATGGCGTGGAGGCGACCCGAACCATCACGGAAAGATGGAAGATCCCGGTAATCGTGCTGACCGGCTACGGCGACGCAAAAACGAAAACGATGGCGCTGGATTCGGGTGCCACAAACGTACTCAACAAACCCGTCCCCAACCCACTTTTGATGCGGGCCGTACATAGCGTGCTAAAAGCCCCAGGCGAAATTTCAGCACCACAATAGTCTGCGACAGAAGTTCTCGCCGGCGGCTTTTATGCGTATGCTTGCCAGATGAGTGTAAGCGAAGACCAGCTATCTCCGGGGCGACTGAAGGCGCGCCGCAGAAAGACGGAATTGATGCTCGCCCAAGCCATGCGAATCGTCGTCGCCGACGGTGTGGGCGCGCTGACGTTGGCGCGGCTGGCCAAAGACCTCGATCGCACCATGAGTTCCATGTATCGCTACTTCGATTCCAGGGAGGAACTGCTGGCACAGCTGCAGGTTCGTGCCGCCATGAAGGTAAATGAAGCGATTTCCACCGCGCTGAAATTGGCCAACGAATTTGCCGACCAGAAGGAGCTCGGGGCGCCCGCACGCTGTGTCTATCAGCTGCTCGTCATCGCTGAGACTTACCTCGACATCGCCTTCGACAATCCCGCTGACTTCCGCCTGGTTTCACTCTCGGTGGGAGATCCCGCACCCCTGTCGGAACGCATGAATCCCCACGGCGCGCGCGCGTTGCACGGTATGGTGAGCCTCTATTCAACAATCCTAGGCAATGCCCAGACCATGGGGCTGCTCTCTGTAGATAAGGACCCAAAGGAGTCCACACTGATATTCTGGGCGCATATGCATTCGGTTATCCCGCTGCATAAACTCTCGACCGTAGAAGGGATTTTCGACGCCCGGAAATTGGCGCCCCAGAGTGTAGAGATCTCCCTACTCGGGTTGGGCTTGCCCGCTCACCTCTTCGCTCCGGCCAAGGACCTCCTAGCCCAATGGAAAATGCATCGCGCTGAAGGCTGACGCGCCGCGTCATCTCCCGACACCACGCAGCGACGATCAGATGAAATATAGATAATAGACCGCGGCCCCAACCAAACCCAGGACGAGAAGGATCGCGAGAAATACGAGTCCCGCGTTCGTCGCCCCCTTGGAGCCTGATTTTGCGCGTGCCGATGATGGTGCCTTGGGCATGATGGGAATGCGCGGTTCACTTCTCTCGCGCGGCATATCCAATTCAAGGGGGGCTTGAAGGTCGAGAGCCAGCGGTTCCTCGTCGCCGATACCTTCGGTAACCGCCGCGACCACTTCCGCGCTCGGTCTACGGCGAATTCTCTGAAACGAGGGCGGAAGTTCCTGGGGCTGAGCTGGACGTGGAGCCGGTGCGGCTTCCTGCTTCTGCGGTGCAGGTGGAGTAGCAGGAGGTGGTGGAGGTGGCGTGGGGGCCTTTGGCTTGGGAGTAGGCAACGGAGGCAGGCTGTCGATCTCCAGATGAGATGACGTGGACTCCATATCATCTTCTTCCTTCTGGGCTGCCTGCACTTCCTTGACCGATGGCCTTGTCTCGCGTTTAACCGCGAACGATTGGGCCGTATGGGCGGGGGGGCGCTCGCTATCATCGAACTCTAGGCCCGCTGGCGGAGGGGGAAGTGCAGCGGAACCTTGGGCCTTGGCCTCGATCTCCAGCTCCATCGGGATCTCGTCAGCATCGGATTCAAGTCCAAGCTTTTTGCCCAGTTCCTGATTGATCACTTTGTCGTAAATACCCAACTCTTCGATGCTGCTATCGACCCGGCCGGAGAACATGGCTCGCCCAGTTTCGATTTCCTCAGCTACCGCAAGGCGGGCTTCCGAAAGATTGGAGGCGCCTTCCAATGCCTTGGTATTGTAGAGCCAGATATCGGAGACAATGGCTCGAACCAGCCGTTCCGCTCTTTTGGGATCGTCGATCTTCTTGCGCATGCTTTCCCTTGACGGCTTCTATGGTAGGGCCTTTTGGCCAACCACTTCAACTCTTTCGCCACGAAAATGGACGGATCGCCATCAATTATGAGGGAACTTCGAACATTCATCGAGCGCAAGACGATCAAAGCTGAGCGGCCCATTCTTGTCGTAACCCAGGCACATCGCCCCCACTTTGCCGGGAAGTAGATCACCTGCGTCCCACCGGGGACGATATTTATCAAACCAGCCGCAGCCGCAAATCGTTTGCGCCTGTTCATAAATATCTGCGGATGGAAAGTCCACCACCTGAGCATCGTCACAAACCCAATCGCTAACGGCTTTTTCCGTTACCGCGGTCTTCAGCAGGCAGGTCGAAAATGTACCGCAGAGTTTATCTTCAGCCGGTGCGTAGCCCCAACACTGAATAAAGGCCATCGTGATCGCCTTCAATACGGCGGTGTCAGTCGCATCGCCGTTGAGAACGATCACCGGCGCGCATTCTGCACCCGATGCCTGAGTGCATAATTGCCCGGTCGCACAGGCCGTCTCGCATTCGGCCTTCGGGGGATTGCAGCCACCATCGATCGTTGCATCAGCCGAGCTATCTACTCGACTATCGCGTGGGGGGACCCAAGCGTCCTTGGACACGCCCCAATCCCAATAGTTGGTTTTGAAATCGGAAGCAACGCCACTGTCATAATAATAAGTGACTGGTGGCGCGGGTGACTGAACGCCACACGCTGCTAAACACAGTAGAGAGGCAAGCAGCTGAATCTTCATGGCCATCCCCTACAAATCCTTAACTGCATAGCGCTGCAAATAGACGCCCGACCCGTCGTAGGAAAGATAGAGCGTATCGTCTACGAGCAATAGTTGAGGGCGAAAGGCCGCCGGTCCAGCTATATGTTGCCAGGCGAGATGGCTGAAATCGTCCCCCACCACCGCCAAACGAATGGTACTGTCTAGGTCGGCTTCTTCTGGCGGCAACATATGATTATAGGCGACGTACCAGAGTTTTCTTTTGGGGTCGTACACCGCTGAAGAAGAAAACCAATTCCAGTCGTCGTTATCCGTAGGCACCACCACATGGTGGCCCGGCTCTTTGAGCGTCCAAGTCTGGTCCCAATGGCTGGCGATAACACTTCGCTGTCGTTCGTCTCCGGAGAAGAGATGAAATGTACCGTCGACAAATGTTGTCGATCCCAACGATGAAAAACGAAATCCAGCTGTAATTGTCTTTTGGTAGCTAGATGCCAGATCGAGGTCGTAAGCGGCTACCTCTTTGTCGTAGCCTGCCGGGCCGTAGACAACGTAAAGCGCTTTGCTATCGCTGACGAGGTGCATATCGTTGGTGGGAAATTGGGATCCTTCCACCACGGCGACCTGCTCTCCGCTACGTTTCCCTTCCGCGTCAAAGCGCAACAGATAGAGTTCTTTGTCTCCCGCGGTTGACCACGACAAATAGAGAGAGCCATTCTGAAAGATCTGCTTATGGTCGGCGATGGTCTTTCCCACCGGAACATCCGCATCGCGCGTCAACGCCAGGGGCTTGGTGAGTTCGGTCAGCTCCGAATCGTAATGCCTCAGGTGAATATGCTTTTGCGCGGCGCCTTGCGCATGCCAAACAGTGGTAAATAAAATTCGGCTACCATCGTAGGAAAGGCCTGACCAAATATTGGCGTTATCCACCCTTTTGCTTTCGATTTGTTGAATTTCAACGGCCGTGGAAAATGCGTCAGCCTGCCCAGCATCGTTTGGCCCGCTGGGTTCAGAACCCGAACAGCCCCAGGCAAAAAAGCACAGCCACAGAGAGGCCCAAAGTGAACGCTTGTGACTATTAAGAACCGTCTTCAATGGGATTCTAGAAGGGGTAGTAGTGTACATAGCCTGTCGTACCGTAAATCACGATACGTGCGAAGTAGCCGAGGGTACTATCTTTGGATTGAATGAAGATGGTGGCCGAACTGGTGCCGGGGATAGCTTCTCCCGCGCCCTCACCCGTATCGACGCCGACTTCTTGGGTGCCGTAGAAACGAATGACGGCGGGCAGAGCCGATACGGGATTGTCGGTGGGCTTGGTGGCGGCCGTCATGGCCACACCCGAGATCTCCATCCAGTCGGGGATCTCCACCCGGTTTAACCCACTCGTCTCAGTTTGAATGAGATCGACGCTGCCCACTTGGGCGGTATAGAGCGTAAATGAACTGGCAGTGATCGAGATCAGTTGGTCGTCGGGGCTCGAGATCGCGTCGTTGCGCGCGCTCTGAATCAACTGGTTCATCTGCCGCGTAACCCCGTCGAATTTTCCCTTGGTATTGTCGCGACCAAAAGAAACTACGGCCACGGCGGCCAAGATAGCGATGATCACCACGACCACCATGAGTTCAACCAGGCTGAACCCAGCTTCCGCTTTATTGCGAGTAGGTGAATGTGGGTTCATGGCACCGCCTTAAACGTGAACGCGAGATCCTAAGTATAGCATCCCCTATGCCAGAATCGTCGATCATCGACGCAAATAGGTTGACTACAGAACCGATTCCAAAGACTGGTTCTCGAGATCATTCATCATTTTATCGTGGTCGAGCTGAGATGCATCGGCACCGTCGTAGTAATCCATCAGCCCGGCGGCGGCGTAGTGACGGTGCATGCGCTCGGGCATGAGGCCGATATACCGCAGATTGGGGATCAACCGAGAGAACATCACGCGTCGAAATTCGATCATGCCCGGCGTGGAATTTACGGCTTCATCCCATTGCCGACGCGTCATCATGCCCTCGAACCATTCTTCGTAGACTTCGTGCATCAAGAAACGATTGCGCATCAGCAGCGCGACTTCGAAAGCCCAATCAGCCCGTTCCACACGCTCCTTTTCGCTGAGTCCTTTAGCGATATGCTCCCGTAGTGCGAGGACGCCGAAATGAACGTGACGCGCCTCGTCTTGAATAACGTAGCGCAACATCTCTTTCAGTAGAGGTTCGGAGGTCAACCGGAAGATGGTACCAAACGCGCCTAGGGCCAGGCCTTCGATCATGATCTGCATGCCGAGAAATTTCATATCCCAGCGTGAGTCGGTGGTCAGCGCGTCGATAATGACGAAAAGATTATCGTTGATCGTGTAGAGTTTGTTGAGCTTGGTTTCCAAATAGCGATCGAAGACCTCAACGTGACGTCCTTCATCCATCACCTGTGTCGCCCCATAGAGCTTGCCATCCATCCAATGAACGGATTCCGTTACTTGAGCGGCGGCGAGAAGCGCCCCTTGTTCTCCGTGGAGAAATTGCGACAAGACCCAGCTCATAATCGAATAGAGAAAACGCTGCCGTTCTTTTTCCCCGAGCCGCACGCCATAGACGCTGAGACCGTCGATATCGAAAAAGCGTGGATCAAGTAAGGGAACCTCGGGATTCATGGGATCGACATCGGTAGACCAGTCGAGGACCTCGTCGGCGTTCCATTGATTTTCTTTGGCCCGCCGATAGAGGTCACGCATTTCGGGAAAGTCGGTACGATAGTCCCACGTGAAATGCGCCGCATGGCCGGAGATCATATCTGCGCTGGGCTGGTTGCGCCCTTGCTGTAGTACCAGCCCGCGCCCAACGGAAGGCAAGAGCCCGAGTACCACGCGCGAGTTATTCACTTCCTTGCTCATGTTGATCAAGTCGAGCAGGGTGTCTACCTTGCGGCGCATGGAGATCGGAAGCAAACGGGTCAATCGATCGACATTCAGCATTCTTCGTCCCCCAAATCCAAAACGAGAGCCGAGCGTGGGTGTCCAACGCAGAGCAAACAAAAGCCTTCGGCGATTTCCTCATCCGTGAGGCAGTTGGGTTGATCCATTTCGACCTTTCCAGAAACCAGCTTGATACGGCAGACGGCACATCCACCCGCCGTGCAGGAAAAGGGCAACGCAAATCCCGCAGCCAGGCCCGCCGATAGTAGGGTCTGGTCTTCACCTATGCTGATCGTCTTACCTGCTGGTAAAAAGGTTACCTCGAAGACATCGCCTTTTTCCGCTTCGGCCAGTTGCGAAACCATACGCTCGATGCGCAGGGCAGAGTCCCGCTGGTCATGATGGGCTGGTTCACCCGACGATGATGCCCCCACACGAGAGTCGACACTCTCGCTGTGGCTACGACCAAAGCGCCGATAGGGCGGCCGTCTCGGACCCCGCACGGAAGCCTTCAGCGCCTCCAAATTTCGCTTGAGACGACCGAGTCGAATCTGCAGACGGGTTGGCAAAAGATGAAAGTTGCTCATGAACCCTCTAATCATTCCACCAGCGATGGACTTTTGCAAATGATACCGGTCGGATATCTAGGGTGGGTGGGGGCCTTCAAGCCGGCTTGTTCTCCCCGAAATGACCTGCTAGGGTGCCGCCGGGTTCGCGGTGCTCTAGGGCATAGCGGGGCTCTTTTTAATCGGACGATATTCGTTTTCCAGCAGAGCGAATTTGAAGGAGTGGTCATGATAGTCGAAGGAAATCGCGTAGTATCAATTCATTATACGTTGACCGATGGCGATGGAGAGCAAATCGACTCCTCCGCCGGACAAGATCCGTTGGATTATATTCACGGCACCCAAGGAATCGTTCCCGGCCTGGAACGCGCACTCGATGGCAAGAACATCGGTGACAAATTGCAGGTCAACCTGAAGCCCGAAGAAGCCTACGGCCCCATGGTCGACGAATTGGTGCAAACCGTTCCCCGTGAAGCCTTCAGCGGCATCGACGACATTCAACCTGGAATGCAATTTCAAGCCGCCGGTCCCGACAACCAAGCCCTGATGCTCACCGTAACCGCGGTAGCCGATGAAGGCATCACCGTCGATGGCAACCATCCTTTGGCGGGACGGGAACTCAACTTCGATGTGGAAGTTGTTGCCATTCGCGAAGCTACGGAAGATGAGCTCAGCCACGGTCATATCCATGGCGAAGGCTGCAACCACTAGCTCATTCCCGCTTATTCCCGAACCTGGGAAAGGATATAGAAGATGATGTTAAGAGTCTGGGCTACCGTCTTAGTAATTTCTCTAGCCGCATGCGGCGATAGCAATCCGACTGAACCGGGTACGCCCGACGACGTCGACGCGGGTACGGTCGATCAATTCGTCGTCGCTCCCGATACCGCGATCGTAGAGCCCGATGCAGCGATCGTAGAGCCCGATGCAGCACCGGCGGGTAATTGTGATCCGGCGAACCTCCAGAAGAATGCCCTCGAAAAGGGAAAGAAAATTCTCACGGGCGTAACCCTTACCGAGAGCACCCCCATCGCCGACATCCTGGCCGATCCCGGTGTATTCGATGGGAAGACCCGACGCATTGAAGGCATCATCGTCGAGATCTGCCAAAGCCAGGGCTGCTACCTGACGCTACAAGACCACAAGGGCAATGCCTTGAATTTGAAGGTCATCGACGGCACCCTCGATTTTCGCCTGCAAACAGAAGTTGGTTTTTATGCTGTCGGCGAGGGCCCGTTTAACCAAATCGGCGAACACGGTGCACAACTGGATATTATGAACGGCGGCGCCATGATCGGCGATATCGCCTGCGGCCTTTAAGGCTCAAAAGCCCTGCGAAAAAGAAAGCCGGCGGCTACTTCCAGGACCAGGAAGGTGTTCCGGCCCGGCCACGATAGATCTGATGCTGATTCAAACCATCGGGATTCATCACCCATAGCCCGCCCCGCGACGAACTAAATACGATCAAACGGCCATTGGGGGCCCAACTGGGGCTCTTGTTGCTGCCCTGCCCCTGAGTCAAACGTTTCAATTCGGCGGTCTTGGCGTTGATCGTGAAGATATCGAAACGGCCGCTTGCATCCCGCGCTGTGAATGCGATCAGTGGCGTATCTTTGCGAGGGCACCAGGACGGTTCCTGATTGTAGTTGCCCTTGAATGTAAGGCGGCGCGCGCTGCCCCCCGACGACGGCATGACGTAGATCTGAGGTGAACCACCACGATTTGATACGAACGCAATTTTCGACCCATCGGGGGACCAATTGGGCGACGTATCGATGGAACCGTTTTTGGTTAGTCGCCGAACGATTTCACCCGTCGACTTGATCACGTAGATCTCTGAGTTGCCATCTTTGCTCAGCGTGAGAGCGATCTGTCCGGACGGCGACCACGCGGCCCCCGTATTCAGACCCTGCCGTTTGGATATTCGTTTGGCGCGCCCGCCCGAGCCCGCAACGAGATACACATCCGGGTTACGCCAAAGAAATGCCGTATAGGCGAGGCGCCCACCCGGTGACCATGACGGAAGAATATTCTGACTACCCGTACGCGAAACCCGATAGACACCATGACCATCGTAATCCATCGCATAGATATACGAGGTTTTGCCAGTACGACTCACGCTAGCGAAAGCGATCTTGGACGTGAAGATCCCTTTGTCCCCCGTGAAGTATTTTACAATTTCGTCGCCAAAACGATGCGCCGACCGACGTACACCTTTAGCCGAACTGGTATAGGATTTCGTCAACACCGGCGCTGCGGCCCGGCCCATATCGTATAGCCTGAAATCGACGCTGACCTTGTTGCCGCTGCGCCTTACCTTCGCCTTGACCACCGCTTGGGCGCCCACGTTGATCCAATCCTGGGCGACAATGCTCATTTGCTCTTTTTTTAGATTGGCGAGAAAACCCTTCGGGTTGAGCACCTTGAAAAAGCCGATCAGCTTGAGATCGTTGCTCAGAACTTTGTTAAGCGATTTCGCCGCGGCACCCACGTCGCCTTGGAGCAAAGGCTGGGGGATGGCAATGCGATAAAGGGATTGGCCCGTGCCGCTGATCACCGTGTATTTACGCTCATCTCCTTGGGCGGAAACAAGCCGCGGGGCGATGGCGATTAAGAGTGCAAGCGTGAAGCAAAGTTTTGAAATTCCCATTCTTGTCCATGACATAGTGATCTCCGCTGAAGAGACGGATCAGCGCTTCAAATCATTCAATCGCCGCGTTCATCGAGCGGCAGTGCAAGAGGCTACCATAAAACTGAGCTGATTCGAGCGCGACTCGCAGGAAGGGCTGCGGAATCCAGGGCCGTCTACTGCATTCCGCGCCAGTTCAATTTCAACGCTAGGCCGTGAGCGAGGATCGAGGCCATCCGATCCGGCGGCGGCACGGGGATCGCTTTGATCCGCTGCCACGCGGTTTCCACCGAACTATCGAAATGCTTGTTTCCAGAACGGCGATCGAATTTGATTGGGAATTGGATCTTACCGCGCTTGTCGACGCGAACCACGATCAGCACATAGAGCTTTTTCGCTTCATCCCGAGGAATGATCGACGGCAGAGACCATGTACGATTCCATTTGTCGGCGATGCGCGTCATATACATATCGCCTTTGCCGGCCTTTGCCGTGCCATGACGGACACCCTGCCTGCGACTTCCCTCTGCTTGGATCTCTTTTTGTGCTTTGCTGAATAACTCGGCTTTGCGCAACGCATCGCGCATGCGGTCAGCCATTTCCCGTTCATCTCGCTTCTTTGATCTACGATTGGGTTTATCGTTAGCGTCAGCGGTTAAGTTGAGGCCTTTGGCCTTGCGCGTTGGCTTTTGTGGAACGATTTTATTGGGGAGCTTTTTCGGCTTGACCGGATCCTTACCGAGCGGACCCTCACTTTTTTCCGCCACGGGTTCCAATTGGTTTCCCTGAACCAAGCGCGCAACGACATATTCGGGTGGCGGCGGAGTTTCGCTCGCGGCCGCAAGCGCGCGACGATGCAAAATGATCCCCACCACGGCACCGCCGTGCAGCAGAAGCGTGACCACCAACCCTAGGATGGGAAGGAGATCGAAGGGACCTTTGCTTTCGTCTCTCGAAAACTTCACTTGGCTGCTTTCTTTGGATCCACCGGTTTCTGCACGCCCTTCTCATCTTCAGCGCCGGCTTCGTGGCCTTCGGCCGAATCCGTTATCATTCCGACACGAGAAATGCCCGCCAGCTTGGCCATGGCCATCACTTTTACCACCAGGCCGTAGGGCAGGTTTCGATCTGCCCGTAAATATAGCTCTTTTTCAGCTTTCAGCTTTTCATTATGGGCCAGCTTGTCTCGAAGCTGAGAAAACGGAATGAAGGTCTTGCCCAGATAGGCGCGGCTGAGCCGATCGATATGCAGAACCAATTTCTTATCATCGGTCGGCATATCCTGGGCTTGGGCCTTGGGTAGATCGATATCTACGCCCTGCTGCAGCAGTGGCGCTGTAACCATGAAAATGATCAACAAAACCAACATGACGTCGACCAAAGGCGTCACATTGATATCCGAGAGCATCGGGCCGCCGCTGCCGCCTCCCATAGCCATGGATCATCCTCCCTTAATTGAAGAAGTGTCGCTTGATAATATTAAGGAAATCGTTATTGAAACTGTCCATGGCCGCCGTCAAAACCTTCAAGCGCCGCAGGAAATAGTTATACGCGATAACGGCGGGGATTGCCGCCATCAGACCGATGGCCGTCGCGATCAATGCCTCTGAAATGGGGCCCGACACGGCACCCAAATTAGCCGCCCCGGCCTGATTGATTGCCCGAAACGCGTCCATGATGCCCCAAACCGTACCGAAAAGACCGATGAACGGGGCCGCCGAACCGGTTGTGGCTAGGAAAGGCAACATGGCCTCCAAGCGTGTCAACTCGGTTGTCTGAGCGCGATCCAATGCACGCTCAATACTCTGCATATCGCCGAGCCACGCACCGCCGGAACTCTTTTCTTCAGCATTTTTGATCTTGCTGAGCTCGACATAACCCGCCTTGAAAAGCTGGGAGATGGGGCTGCGTTTCTTCTGCGCTTCTTTGTAGATCGCATCGAGTCGCGTCGAACTCCAAAAGAATTCCAAGAAGCGTTCCGATCGCCGCTTCGCGCGGGATAGGTAGATATATTTATAGCCGATGATGTACCAGCTCACGACGCTGAAGAAGATGAGAAGCAGCAAGACACCGAGGACCGCTCCCGTGGATTGCAGCGCCAATTCCCAGATATCACCCGAAGCGGGATTACCGGCGGCGCTAAGCTGCGTTAACAGGCCCAACCTGTCCATGTGCTGTCATCCTGCCATGATGATTATTATTGAAATCGGTAACATAGCCTGATCGGCAAGTCAAACTTGCAGGGTTCTGACACCGCCCTCTCCGTGCAACAATCTTGATATGTGGGCCGGTGCCGGGCAAGAATGGAAATCCGTTGAATGTTTTACGTCGAAGCTGAGTCGAAGCTTGAGTGAAACGGTGCATTGATGATGAAGCTGTTTTCAACATATGTGATCGGTGTCACGGGGATCATTGGCCTGTCGGCGTGTGTGGCCATCGACGGCGGGGCGGTCGAAGTGGGTTGGCAACTGCGGAACGCGAGTACGGAAGTGCCGAGCCGGCACCTCGATTGTAGCGAAACCTCATTTGATTCGGTGAGATTAGAGCTTCAGCCCAGCGATTCAACCCTGGCGTCACCCTGCACGACGGCACCATGCAGCGAAACGAACTGTTGCCTTTTTCGTTGTGACCAAGAAATCGGCGTCACCGGTTTCGTGATTCCACCTGGCCACTATTCAATGCAAATTACAGCGACCCTCGCCGAGAACCAGGGTCAGGAAAGATCGCTGGAAAGCAGCAACGGCGTAACAACACCAGCACCCGTGGTGCGCGAAGTGCGTACGGGGGAAGTAACTGCACTCGGTGTGAATCTGATCATCGTCGATTCGAACAGATGATGTTATTAATAGCGAATAGCGTAGGCTTTGCTCAGGGAGACAAAAAGATGATGCGCAACACTAAAATTGGCTTACTGGCTTTGGCATCCGTATTCAGCGCTTGTATTCTGCTGCTTACCGATGACATCTCACTCAGTTGGACCATCGGCGACTCCAGTAGCACATCGCTTTGTAGCACCTATAATATTTATAAATGGACCTTCACGGCGGAAGGACCCGACCGCGTCACCGGTGAACGCCTTTGCGCCAGCGAAGAATGGGATACCTCCCGGAATCTCTATTCCCTTGCTGAAGGCTCCTACAGGCTCACGGTCAACGCCGTCAACTCCAGCGGCAGCGTGCTCGCCAGCCGCGATACCACCCTCAGCATTACCTCGGGTTATGGACCCTATTCGTCGACCATCCCGTTTAGCAGCTCCGATTTTTCCGGTACCCCTACCGGCACCGCTACGCTAAAGATTTTTTGGAATATCAACGGCACCCAGGACGGCACGGCAACGGGCAACACCTGGGATGGTTGTACCGAAGTTGGTGCGACCTACGCGCTCGTCACCGTCGATGGTGAAGCGAAACAATACGATTGCGACAACGGAGGCAATCAAGGCGTTCAGCTGACCAATCTCACCTCGGGAAGCCACACCATCACGGTTAAACTCGCCGATGCCACCGGCACTGCAATTACGACCCAGGCAGGTGATATGGTCGAAGCCACGTCTACCAAGGCGGGCGAATTCGTAGCGGACTTCTATTACTATTCTTTCCTAGAGCCGATCAAATCCGGCACCTCAGGCGACTATCTGTATACGACAACGTACGAAAATAAGAGCTGCACCGAAACCTCACCCGCGGTGATTCAACAGGTGGTCCTGCTTAAATTGGACGGCACGCCCATCAACACTCAATCCTGCGTGGGTGCAACCTGCCAAACGACCAATGGTGCCGATTTCGCCGACTGTTATGCTTCGACCACGCAGCAGAAGATGGCCAACCTGACGTGGGGCGCTTACAAGCTCAAACTTCAAGGGGCCCTTAGCAATGGCACTGTCTGCTGGGAAACTCAGAAATCCGCCAGCTCGGAAGTGGAAATTCTGGTTGGGGCCGGTACGTCGAATCCTCTGATCGCCCACAACTTGGACCGCATCAGCACAGGCGGGGAATGCCTTCCGTAGGCTAGCCTGCGGGCGTGAGTCGCGTTAGACTCGGCCCCATGGAAATCTCCTTCACGCATTCCGAATCCGGCGACGATAGCGTTCCACCAACCGTCGTTCGCAACCCCCTACGCCTTCTGGTCTTCGGTGAGTTCGGCCTGGAGAGCACCCGCGGCGTTCATGTCCTTTCCGACGCCTCCGACTTTCGTGACGTGTTGAAGAAATGCGCACCGCAGCTCTTTTTTGAAGTGCCTAACTTTCTTTCCCGCTCCCCCGAAAATCTCGAAGTCAGACTCAAGCTTGAATCCCTACGGGACTTTTCTCCTGCCCACGTTATCGATGCTCTGGACCTCACGAGTCGCGCAAATGCGCTGCTGAATGAACTTCTAGCGCTACGCGGGCAAAAAGACCCGTCGGCCGCCCTGAAACGAATCGCCACCAAATACGCCGAACTACATAGCATGGAGGCCGCGCTGCGCCTTTGCCAACGCGCGAGCGCCACCCCGGCAGGGCCCGCACCAGCGGCACAGCCATCGCGCGTCTCGGGCGGAAAGCAAGATGAGGACGGTTCGGTGAGTCGGCTGTTGGATATGATCGACCTTCCCGGCCGCGAAGAACAAGCCGCAGACGCCATGAACAAAGTCATCGGCCAAATGGGACGTAACGATAAGGCTTCAGCGGCGGTCAATAGCACCGAATTGAACCAGGCAACCGAAGAGGTAAGACGGCTGCTGGGTCGCCAGCTCGACGCGGTATTTCATCACCCCCAATTTCAGCAAGCCGAAGCACTCTGGCGCGGCGTGAAATTCTTCGTCGACCGCATCGACTTTCGTCAGGGAATTCAACTCGAACTTTATAATTTGCCGCGCACCGATCTTGCCAACGGTTTTGCCGAAGGCCTTGATGAGGCGGATAGCGAGGCCAGCAGCCCGTTGGGTGCCGTTTTCACGGCTTACGGCTTTTCTCATGAGGATGCACCGCTACTGCAAAATCTTGCGGAAACGGCCGAAGCCCACCAAGTTCCCCTCCTTTCCTCGTTGGGTTCGGAATTTCTCGACTTGAACGATCCGGATAACGATCGTCTCGGTTTCGTCGACGCGCGGCTCGAAAAATCCCAGTACATCAAATACAACTCTTTGCGATTGAAAAATCCCGCGCGTTGGCTGGCCGTCGCATTCAACCGTTTCATGCTGCGCGCGGTACACGGCGAAGAGGATGCGCAAGCGCCGTACAAAGAAGGCTGCAGCAAGGCCTCCGACCATTTATGGGGCGATCCCGTTTGGGCCGTGGCCATCGCGGTAGCCCGAAGCTTCGCCGGTACCGGCTGGCCGACGGAAATCACCGGCCAAGACGAAGGACGTATCGAAGATTTGCCACTACGCACCGACGCCCGGCGTAGACAACTCCCCATTGAGTTTCTACTGAGTCAGGACGATGTGCGAGATCTCGCCCATAACGGCATTATCGCCCTCGGTGCCGCACCGAATAAAGATTCGGCCTTCATTTCCTTTGCACCGACGATCTTTCGCACCAAAAAGGATGAGGGCCGCAACCGCAACACGGGTAGCTTTCCTTACCAGTTGATGGTCTCTCGTTTCTTGGGCGTACTCGCTACCCATAAGGGACCGCTAACCCAAATTTCCTCGGGCCATGAGCTGAAGGCGCAGCTGGAAAAGGCGTTTGGCGAGGTCATCTCCGACAGTGGTGCCGGAGCATCGGTTGAAGCAAATGTGCGGCCCAGCGGGGGCGGCAGCGGATTTGATGTCGCACTTTCGCTACGCACGGGCCGTGGCGTGCTGAGAGGCGTTAGCCTTGACCTTAATTTCACCATCTAAATGGGCTTGGGCATATGGCGGAGCTGGCTTCGCCCTGATCCTCTTGATCACCACGGTTGCTGAAGCACGCAAACCGCGGCTACGTATCGATCATATCGATGCCTCGCGCTGTGCCAGCATCGGCCGAATCGATATCACCGCGACCGATGTTGAATTGGAAGGCATCGTGCGCAAGCGCCCGAAGAAAGACTATCGACTGCTGGTCGACGGAGAATCTTCCGGCGGACCATTGACGGCGAGCGAAACGCAAAAGCCTGAAGGTACCGAAGACGAGAAGGCGGCAACCGATGCATCGCCAGCGGTGCCAAGTATCCCATTGCAGCTGGGTATCGTGGTGCAAATCACCGCATCGTATGCGGATAACTTCAACCAGATCCGTGAGGGCCTCGTCCATCTATTGAATGACGTGCCGCGACGGTCCCGTATCAGCATTGTGGGCTATCATTCTCAAATCCGGCGTATCATCAATCATGGCAGTGTGGCCGCAGCCAAGATAGCTATCCAAGACCTCAATCCAACTGATGTTGGCACCGATCCCGCGCTGGTTCCCGCCGTTCGTTCCACCCTCGGTGCCCTTGGCGCTGCATCGGAAAAGGCAGCCCGGCAAGTATTGGTAGTCGTTTCTGACGGCAGCAACCTTGACGGCGACTGGAATATTTTTCGCGCGGCCGGAAATCGGGCAAAGCATAATAAGATCCCCATTTTTCCCATCGCATTTTCACCCATCGATGAGCGCGGCCCCATGCTCAATCTGGGGGAAATCGCCAAGCGCTCCTCCGGTACATTTCGCTGGGCGCGAGAAGGAAAGGATATCGCCACGGAATTGAAGAATCTGGCGGGCGAGCTGAACAGTCGTCTCGTATTGCCCTTCTCCATCCCAGATCGCTGCGAATCTGGCCATCGGCTTCAACTTCAAATCGGTAAGGTCAAATCCAACAGCATTTCGATCGATGCCCAGGAGCTCTATAAGGCCCCCAAAAAGGCCGGCGGGGCCATGCGCATCGTACTGGTCGTGCTGGGTTTGTTGGTGTTGCTGACGATTTTGGCCCTGGTAACCCGTTGGATGATCAAATCCAATCCCCAGCGCCCAACTAAATGACGTTGACTTGAAAACTACCCGCAGCGTGTTATCTTCTGGCCGATGAGAACAGTCAGCCATTTAACACTATTGGGTTTTATCCTTTCTCTCTCCAGTGCCTGTACCACCAACTGGGACGAGAAGAGTTCTTCAGATCGCGCGCGGATCAAAGCCCGTGCAATGAAGCTGGATAAAGTCACCAACGACAATATTAGCTCCCCCAGCCTCGACCGTACGGATTGGAAGTACGTCAAATTAGATAAGAAGGGCACACTGATTATCGATCTCAATTGGGATCGCGTTCAGGCCGGCATCGCACTCACCATTTACGATACGCTCGGTAGAAAAATGGTGAGCGCTAAAAAGAGCCCCAAAGGGGGGTTGCATGCCGAAGTGAAGGTAGAAGAACCGGGAAAATATTATATGCGCGTGCGTGCCCGTGGCGAGAAGGATTGGTCGCACTACGCACTCCGAACGAAATTTCAGCCGGAAAAAGTAGATCCGCCCCCAGATCCGCCCCCTCTCAAATGCCCCACGACATGCGAAGTCGGCAAAAAGAAATGCAGCGACGACAAGAAATCCCTTCAGCTCTGTGAAAAAACCGACAGCGGTTGTACGGATTGGCTCGCGCCCATCGCTTGCGACAAGGGCACGAAATGCAAAGAAGGCGAATGCGTCGGTAGAAAATCAAGCGGTCGCTGCAAAATATCGTCACGCCGATGTTCCGGGCGAAATGCTATCAAGGTCTGCCAAAAAGCACGCAATGGTAAGCCCGCCTGGAAAACCGAACGCTGTCCGTCGGGCAATGTTTGCAAAAAGGGAAAATGCCAAGCCGCGGCAAAGACTGCGAGCAAGGGACCGAAATCGGTCAAATGTAAGATCATCAGCCTGTACAAGATGGGCGGCCGCACCCGGCTGCATCTTGAATGTACCGACATAACGCACGTCAAGGCCGGCCTCAGCGGCACCGTATTGGACGGCAATAGCGGTGGCGCCCTCGCGGGTGGTTCGATTCGCATTTCCCGGGTTTCTGGCCGCTACGCGATTGCGACCACCAGCCTGCAAAAAGTTGGCAACAACCGCTGGGTGCGGATTATCCTCAAGAAATAGCCGCAATTGCCCTAACAGGGAATACCACACCCGGCTCGCGGGTTCGCTAAAAGGGATAGGATTGATCGAATGGCGGGCTCTGAGGTCATCATCTGTGGGAAAGGCTACGACATCGGCCATCCGGTCGTAACGTATAAAGACCCGAATGGCTTCAATGGCTATCTCGAACGGTGTACTCACGATCCGTCACGCATCCTACCCACCCATCCAGCCAAAAATGTCGGACATGTTCCCAATCGCTATCGACGACGACGATCCATGGGGCGTAACAAGAGTCTCACGCGACTGCGGCAGGTCATCCGCCAATTCGTCCTACACCTAGACGGCTGTCGCGATGCAAAGATGTGTTTTCACGTGCTGCATAACGAGCGCGGCCTTTCTGCCCACTTCTTGGTGGACAACGACGGAACCATCTACCAAACGCTCGATGTATTGGAATGCGCTTTTCATGCGGGCGGTGTGAATGAAATTTCCATCGGTGTGGAAATGCAAAACCGCGGCGATGCGGCTCGCTTCCCCGACTACTATAAGGGAGCGCGGCAAAAGGTAACCTGCCGTGTGCACGGTCATCAGTTCCTCGCCTACGACTATACCGAACCGCAGAAACAGGCGATGTTTAAACTCTGCGGCCTGATGCATCGCGTCTTCGATCTCCCGCTCACGTCTCCCATGTCGAATATGGAACAGGTGTGGACCACCATCGACGAGCCCAGGAAGTTTCGCGGGTTCATCGGCCACTATCATCTCGCCCGAAAAAAATGGGATCCGGGCCCTTGGGATTTTCCGCGCCTATTTCGTAACATCGGCACCCGCGTGAGCTTTCCATTTAGCGCACCCAGAGAACTCTTCGACGATCGCCAAAACGAAGCGAAGCAGGTGCAAAAGTTTAAGCGTGCTGCAATTTCCTACTACGACAACAGCGAACAGGATGTGCAGATTCACTTTCCCGTGGGGCCACTAGGTCGTAGTCGATTGTGGCATGGGGGAATTCATTTGGCCTCCGCCAGAGGCACGACCGTGAAGGCGGTTGCCAGGGGCCATATTGCCGCAGCGCGGTTCACCGAGCCGACGGCAGTAGGCAGCACTAATTTCGTATTGCTCAAACACCAGCTCCCCCTATCCGGCAGGGATTGGACGTTCTTCACGCTCTACTACCATCTTGCGCCCCCTCCAGCCGCCGAGGATAAAACCGTGCCCTGGCTGCATAGGGGTCGCCCTGACCCCTGGTGGGTTCAGCTGGACCGCGGTGATATCATCACCCCCAACGTCGTCATCGAAGCCGGCGACGTCATCGGCCAAGTCGGTGAAGCGGGACCGATCAACGAACGGTCGGCGCAAATACACTTCGCCACGTTTAGCGCGAAGAACTTTCCCAAGGAATTGGACGACGACCATTGGCAATTGGTCGACGGCGGTGATGGTCGACGACTATGCGACGATAGCAACGTGATCAAACCCATCGATCGCCGCGGTCGGGATGGGAAACTCAGCCGCAGGGAACTGCGAAATTATTTTCGGTTCGGCACAGATCGAGACCACCTTCATCGTATGGTTGCGTATCATCGTTCGGAATGGACCGAGGGGCGCTGGCTAAGCCAACTGCACGATGCACCCGACTTTGCCAAACTTTCCCTCAATCGTAGACAGCGATTGGTTGCCGAACAGGTGGAACCTACATTGTGGTACACCGCGGATCTTGCGATACGTCTCGGCCTACCCGAAAATGGTATGATCTACTCATACCATCCCATTGGGCTCCTAGTATGGTTACGTGGCCAGTTAGCGAAAGGAACGGGCGGAAAATCTTCAGGAATTCAAGCCGCGGATAAATGGGAAGGTAAGATGGCGCCTAAAGAATTTACCGTAGACGCCGAATCACCGGAGGAAATGCTATCCGAAGAAGATTACCATTCGGGTCAGAAGGGAAAGACACTCACCCTAGAGGATATGGTCGCGGGATATCCAGAAGATTAGCCATGCAGGAAAAAAGAAATCAGCAAGAGATCCAACGATTCGCAGAAAAATCAGGTCGCGGGGGTTGTACAAGCCAAGACCACCGGCTAAATATTAGAGTGCAACCGCAACAGCCTAGTCGCCGGAGTTTTTTGAGGAAATTGCTATTCGCACTGCCCACAATTGTAATCAGTCGAAGCCGGCAAGAGAAAAATTCTTCTCAAGTCATATGGATAGGCCACCGTTGAAAAGCGATAATACGATCCCCTCTGGGCTTTCCACGGCATTTGCCGTGTTTTCTTTGAGTGTACAGACAATCGAAGCCGGTGTTATAGTCCGGCGAACAAAAAATGATTTAGTAAGTTTGGCTTTTGGACGTTAGACCCGAAACATGGGAGGAAACTGATGGCACCTACAGGATACTTTTTTCTAGAGCACCACGACGGCGACAAAGATCTGGGCGGTGGAACGCAACTACCGGGCGATTCGACGCAGAAAGCAGATAAGATGGCGTTGATCGGCGGCCAGGGTGACGGCAAATTGGATACGCTCTCGCTCGTCTATAGCTTCAGCACGGCTTTTTCGCAGTACACCGACGCCAACACCGGTAAGGCTACCGGCAATCTCTTGCTCCAACCGATCCGCATGACCGTCGGCTTCGACAATATGTATCCGGAGATGTGTTTGCAGCGCACCAACTACAATCAGTATTTCAACGGCGAAATATCTCTTGTGCACGCCAAGAACGCTTTCCCAACCCATGACGGCTGTAAAAAGCATCCTAAAGACCATCACTTCTTCACCTTGGGTTTTGAGCGCGCAAACCTCGTTTCCGCAACCTTGACTCAGCCTAGCTTTTACGGCTCGGCCGATGTGCCGATTCTGGTCGACCTAGAATTCCGCGCTGAGAAGATCCACTGGACAAATCACTGTGGTGGCGTCAAGCGTAGCTGGGCTTGGAACGAAGCCAGCGAATAGATCCGATTCACTTCGTGAATTAGACCCATCTTGCTACCCTCTAAAACCATACTTCAACGACTCGAATATCCCGATCCCCGGGAGGCGCGAGGCATGCCCGGCGATGTCGATCATTTGATGGACTCGGTCCGCCGCTCTCTGCAAATGATGCTCAATAGCCGTCACGACGGTGCCGAGACCATCCCTGATTTCGGCACGTCGGGCTTTCAGGACCTATTGCGTGGTCACCAGAGCATGTCTCGCTTCGAAGAGGAAATAACGCTTTCCATCGAAAAGTATGAGCCTCGATTGACGGATGTGGATGTTTCCTTCGTGGTCGACGAGTCGGACCCCTTCAAGCTTCATTTCAATATTGTTGCCAATATTGTCAGCGAAGATGGGGATACCCCTACGGTATTTCGCAGTATCGTGGGATCCGGCGGAGAAGTTCTGGTTTCCAGCTACTAGCCCGCTCTCATCCCGATATCGCAAAGCCGATATCGCAAAGCCGATATCGCAATGCCGATATCGCAAAGCCGATATCGCAAAGATTGACACACCATTTGCGGGTTTTCCTTTTCCCCGGAGCAGATCTTCGGCAAACTACGCGTTACACGTATGTCGAATCCCTATTACGCGGAGTATCTGAACTTCCTGTACGAAGGCGGCCGGAAAATGGCCGAGGCCTTCCCGCGTGTGGCCAACCACCTGGCGGAAAAGGGACTCGATCCAGACGTAGAGCGACTGCTTGAAGGGCTCGCGTTTTTTGTCAGCAAGATCGGCAGGAGGCAAACCCAATCCCTCGATCAGATCTGCCAACTCATTTTTGAGATCCTCTTTCCCCATTATCTATGTCCCTTACCCGCGGCTTCGATCGTTCAGCTGCAAGGCCGGGCCGACGACCGACGATACATAGAGCGGGGCACAGAGGTCCTCTCGGTACCGGTATTGGGTACCGCCTGCCGTTTTCAAACCGTCTACGACGTTCCGCTTGAGGGACTGAGCCTAGACCGTTGTCGTTGGGATATGGTCGGCAGTGGCGCCCAACTAACGCTTTCGTTTTCCGGAAAAGACTGGTTGGCCACCGAGCCTACTAAAGATTCGATTCGCATCTTTTTGCAGGGCGAACCCCTAACCACACGATCGCTCTATCGCTGGCTATTGACGGCCTGCGAATCCATCGATCTATTAGACCAAAACGGCAACGAGATTACCCGGCTCGATGGCACCCCACAATCGACGGGCCTCAGCCCCGAAGAATGCCTCTTCTTTCATCCACAGGGTTCTTTTGGTGGGTTTCGGCTGTTACAAGAATATTTCGCGCTCCCAGAAAAGTTCATGTTTATTCGATTGGCGAATGTCTGGAAACAGCTCCCGCAATCGCTCAAAGAAGAAGGACGCTTCGGTCTGCGTTTTAGTTTGCGAGCTGAAGCACCGTCGACTTTCACGCTTTCGGAACAAAACTTCCTGCTCAATTGTACGCCGGTGGTTAATCTCTTTTCGCATACGGCCGATCCGATTCAACGTACCATGGCCAAAATCGACTACCGTCTGCGACCGGCGGGGCCGCACCTGCACTACGAAATCTACCGCATTCTCAAAGTAACGGGCATGTCCCGTCTCGGTACAATTCATTATCCGTTACTCAGCGAGATCGATCTCAACCAAGAAGAGAAGCCCTTTTGTCAGATTTATCGGGATCGCTTTCGCAACGAACCGGAAACCCTCGCTTCCTTTTTCAATGGGGGAGGCGAAACCCCGCCCCACGAGACAATACTTACCGACATCTACGCGTCCAATGGCAAGCTGCCCGAGGGCCTGCGGGTCGGTGACCTAAGACAAGTCGCAGCGCCCCATGCACGCGTGAAATGCCAGAACATCGTGCCCGTGAGCAAGCCTGCGATGCCGCCCGCGGGCGAAACGTTACGCCACCGCCTGATCAGTCATTTGGCCCTCAGCCAACGAGACCTTACAGAGCGCCAGGCGATTCGAACCACACTCGACCTCTACAACTTCCACGCCATGCAAGACAAGCAAATCGCTTGGGCCCATAATTTACTCCTAGACGGTATTTTAGAAGCCGAAGGAGAGAGCGTTCAACATCGTTATCAGAAGGTGCCGATCTGGGGACGATCTACCGTGGTCACCCTCGACGAGTCGGCATTTGATAACGAAGGTGAACTCTACCTATTCGGCTGCATTCTAAACGAATTCGTCGCGCTGCAATCGCCGCTCAACCTCTTTTCCCAATTTGGCGTTCGTGGCGCCAAATCCCAGGATATCATTCGATGGCCCAAGAGACTGGCACAAGAAATCCTGGACTAGTTCCGCTCAAGACCGGCGACGTCGATCCGCGGATCGAAGCGTTGATCGATGGGGCGCGCACCACCGCTTACTACCAAGCGCTGCTCTTCGCCGAAGAAATTCTCGGTGGCGTCCGCTTGGGTAAAGATGGCCCCCCGCGCGACGAAAAAATCCGGCTGCGCCCCGCCATCGGACTGGGCTGTCCCCCATCCGACCTCGACTCGATCGAGGAGGAAAACAAACGACTTCTTTTCACCACCACATTTCTCGGGCTCTACGGCTCCGATTCCCCGCTGCCCAATAGCTATATCGACCATTTCACGCGGATTTCTATCGAGCCCCGCGGCAAGCGGGTCCGCGACTATCTCGATATTTATCACCACCGCCTGCACTCCCTCCTCTACAGAGGTTGGAAAAAATCCCGGCCCGTATCCACGGAAGACGACGATGTCGAAGCGCTCTACGATCGGGTTTTGGCTCTTACCGGCTACGCCAAGAGGCTGAGACTCGGCGGACATACGCCCCCCAAGCTGGCTGAAGCGCGTTTGCGCACCCTCCGCTGCCGAACGGCCGGGGGCTTAGAAGCGCTCCTGAAACAGCGTCTGGGCTACGATTGTGAGGTCGAACAGCTTTGTCCCCGCACGGTGGGCATTCCCAAAGGCCAAAGAGCCCGCTTAGGACAGAATAACTGCCGACTGGGAATCGACATGGTGGCGGGAACGACGATCACCGACCGCAATAAGATCAAACTGAAAGTCGCTGCCTCCAGCTATAAGATGTGGCTCGATCTGGCCCCACATGGCGAGGATCGGAAATCGCTTTCTCAAGCGCTGAACAGCTATCTTCGCGACCCCGTTGATTACGATATTGATGTAAATATAGCGCAGGACAAGATCCCCCATTGGAAAATGGGGGAAAGACAATCCCTCGGCCGCGGCCTGTGGTTGGGAAAGACCCAAAATGACGGCCAAGTTTCCTGGCAGGGACGTTTCAAAGGGAAGAGGATGCAGACCAGCCGGCCCGAAGGCTTGATTCCCATTGATACTATCCCCAACAGCCCCCGCCGCTCTTGACAACGAGGTCCCAGGCGAGGACCATCGTTCACCATTCAAAACAAGGGAGTGACCGATGCTTGAGCCGGATCCCGCAGCATTACTGCGGACTCTGAACAAATTCTGCACCAAAAGCCTCGAAGCCGCCGCCGGTATCTGTTTATCCCGCGGTCACTATGAAGTCACCGTCGAGCATTTGCTCGCCAGCATGATCGTCGATCCAAATGCGGATTTGCATCTGATCTTTCGCAACTATGGTATCGATAAAGGCCAGCTCGACGCACAGCTGCAACGCCACTTGGAAGTCGAACGGTCCGGAAATTCAGGTCGGCCTGTTTTTTCCCCGCTCCTTCTCACCTGGATGCGCGATGCCTGGCTCCTATCGTCAACGGAGTTGCGGCAACCCGCGATCCGCTCGGGGGCGCTATTGGCCACTCTGCTCCTCGCCCCACATACCTATACCTCGGGAAGCTGGCCTGAACTGCTTTCGGATATCGCTCGGGACGAACTCCGCCAGCAGCTCCTAACTATCGCTGCCGGTTCCATGGAATCGGAAGTCGCCAGTATGGCTCAAACGCCAAGTGGCGAGACGGGTGCGCCTGCAGGTCCTCATAGCCGAGGCTCCGACACTGCGCTCGGAAAATTCACCATCGACTTTACGGCCCAAGCACGGGGTGGCGACCTCGATCCGGTCATCGGCCGCGAATCGGAAATTCGTCAATGCATCGACGTGCTCGCTCGCCGACGTAAGAATAACCCCATTATCGTCGGTGAAGCAGGCGTTGGTAAAACCGCGTTGGTCGAGGGAATCGCCCAGCGTATCGTTGCCGACGAGGTTCCAGATCAGTTGGCCAACGTCGACCTCCTCGGCCTCGACCTCGGTCTTCTGCAAGCGGGAGCTGGCGTCAAAGGCGAATTCGAAAATCGACTGAAATCGGTTATCGAAGAAGTCAAAGGCTCCGCCAAACCCATCGTACTCTTCATCGACGAGGCGCATACACTAATTGGCGCCGGCGGTGCAGCAGGTGGTGGTGATGCCGCCAACCTCCTCAAGCCAGCCCTGGCCCGTGGTGAACTCCGCACCCTCGCCGCAACGACTTGGTCGGAGTATAAAAAATACTTCGAAAAAGACCCGGCCCTGAGCCGCCGTTTCCAGCTTGTTAAGGTAGACGAGCCGTCCGAAGAAAATGCCATCGCCATGATGCGGGGACTCGCTCCACATTACGAAAAAAGCCATGCGATTCGAATTCTCGACGAAGCCGTTATCGCTTCTGTCGAGCTTTCCAGCCGCTATATCTCAGGCCGGCAGTTGCCCGACAAGGCGGTCGACTTGCTCGACACTTGCGCCGCCCGCGTCGCCATCGGCCAGCAGGCCAAACCCGGGCGTCTTTCGGACCTTGAACGACAAATTCAAATCCTCGGCCGCGAGGAAGTCGCCCTCCAACGCGAAGTCGATGAAGGATACGACGTCGATCCTCGCAGGCTCGAAAGGGTTGAAGAAGCCCTCACTACAGCCGCAAGAGAAAAGGAAGACCTTCAGGCACGGTGGGAAAAGGAACTCGCCGCCGCCAGAGCGG
>Ga0257122_1000321_pt1 | contig 46520 bp, 44 predicted proteins | sample SI106_120metaG_FD_190146 | JGI IMG/M metagenome (GOLD analysis project Ga0257122, IMG submission 190146) | Marine microbial communities from Saanich Inlet, British Columbia, Canada - SI106_120 | ecosystem: Environmental > Aquatic > Marine > Inlet | place: Canada: British Columbia | collected... | reverse complement strand
AATGAAAAAATTTTGGAGTTAGGATACTGTAAAATTATTTTATTTAATTGTGAAACATTATCAATATTGTTTACAATAATTATTGTTTTATTCAATTTAATGTGGATTTATTTTTTCCCAATCATAATCATCAAAGGAAACATTGATCATTTCATTATCATTTGGTTTCCATGCCAAATCAGCTAAAGTAAGCACTCTTGACGTGTCATCAGATAAATTAATGTGAGCAGATGGGATATTTTTTGGAACACAAACTAGTATTGGTTCTTCAGCACTAGATTCTATTTCTTGATAATTTCCTTTTTTATCTTTAATAATAAAAACAACTTTACCATGAATACAAACAAAATAACTATTTCTTTTAGTATGAAGATGAGGCCCTTTAATCTCACCAGAATTTACAGAGCTAACATAAACCATTTTTGGTTCATGTTTTATCAAATTATCCCAATCTCGCCAAATAACTGTTAATGAACCATTAATGTAAGAATCGGATGTATTTTTTGTATCATGTTTTTCCAGTCTTATTATTGAAAAATCTTCAGACAATGAATTTTCTTGTTACAGGAGAAATAAAAGTTATCTAGTAAGATTCAATCAATATTTAAAATAACAACATATTTTATCAACTGATATATCGTAAATTCCAATGAAAGTATTAGTAACAGGTGGTTTGGGTTTTATTGGTACAAACTTTATCATTCATGTTCTAAAGAATTATGAGGATTATAGTATTGTCAATATAGATGATGAACTAGTTGGTTCAAATCACAAAAGTTTAGCAGATTTTGAAAATTCAAATAATTACAAATTTGTAAAAGGAAATATCACAGATAGTGTATTGATGGAGAAGTTGATAAATGAGTGCGATGTAATTATTAATTTTGCAGCTGAATCACATGTAGATAGAAGTATATTAAATGCTAAACCATTTATAGATTCAAACATAATTGGTGTGTTTACAATATTAGAGATTTTAAAAAACCAGAAAAAAAGATTAGTTCATATCTCAACTGATGAAGTATTTGGAAGTTTGGAAACAAATAGTGCAGATGAGCACTTTAGATTTAATCCTTCAAGTCCTTATTCTGCATCAAAAGCTTCATCAGAACTTTTAATAAATTCATACGTATCTACATATGATATTGATGTAGTTATTACAAGATGTACAAATAATTATGGACCGCGACAATTTTTGGAAAAATTAATTCCAAAAGCAATAGTATTAGCTGCTCATGATATCCCAGTTCCAACATATAATGGCGGTAAAGGTATTCGTGATTGGATCTTTGTAGATGATCATTGCAATGCAATTATGAAAGTATTACATAAAGGTAAAAAAGGAGAATCATATAATATTTCAGCATCTAATGAAATAGACGTGTTGACCATCATTAAAAAAATTCTTTCTATAATGAATAAAGATACTTCCAATTATGAATCATCAGAAGATAGACCAGGACATGATTTTAGATATAGTTTAGATTCATCTAAAATTAGAAAAGAGTTGAATTGGAGTCCTAAAGTAAGTTTTGAAGAAGGATTAAAAACTACTGTTGAATGGTATTTAAAAAATCAGGAGTGGTGGAAGGATATAACGGACATTAAAACCCTAAATAGCATCCAATGGAAAAGCTAAATTGAACATTAAACCAAAAAATAAAGAAGATCAGATATGAAAGGCATTTTATTACATGGAGGACACGGAACAAGACTGAGACCACTAACACATACTGGTCCAAAACAATTACTGCCTATTGCAAATAAACCAATGTCAGAATACTGTATTCAAACAATGAAAGAAGCAGGTGTCACAGATATTGCAATAGTAATTGGAGGTATTGGTTCGGAAAAAGTTAAAGAATATTATGAAAATGGAGATAAATTTGGAGTCAATATAAAATATATCAAACAAGATTATCCAAAAGGAATTGCAGACGCAATAAATTTATGTAAAAATTTCATTGGATCTGAAAAGTTTTTGGTATTTTTAGGAGATAATATTATTTCAAAATCAATTTCAGAATTTGCTTATGAATTTGAAAATTCTAATGCAGATGCATCAATTTTATTATGTGAAGTAGATAATCCAAGTAGATTTGGTATTGCAAATGTAATTGATAAAAAAATTGTAGAGATTATTGAAAAACCTAAAAATCCACCAACAAATTTAGCAGTAACAGGGATCTATTTTTTAACACCAAAAATTTTTGAAATAATTCATAAATTAAAACCATCATGGAGAAATGAATTAGAAATTACAGATGCACTAGATATGCTATTAAAAGAAAATGACAACATTACATATTATACAATAACTGATTATTGGAAAGATACTGGAACACCTGAAGATATTATTCATGCAAATAAAACAATTTTAGAAAAATCAACAGGAAGAATTCAAGGAGAGGTTTCTGAAAATACAAAAAAACAAGGTATTATAATCATTGAAAAAGGGGCTGTAATTGAAAATAATGTTGAATTAATCGGGCCAGTGTTAATCGGTCAAAATTCAATAATAAAAGAAGGTTCAAAGATCGGGCCAAATACATCAATAGGTAATGAATGTGTTATTTCTAAAGTAAAAATTAGAGATTCAATTATAATGAATAATTGTAAAATTTTGATAAATTCTAATCTAGTAAATAGCATTATTTCATCAAATTCAGAATTAAGTTTAAAACAGGAATCAGATGAAAAAACATTTCTTCTAGGAGAGGGAACAAAAATACTATTTTAAAGTATTTTATTTTTGTTTAGTTGAATTAAGGAGTAAAAATGTTGGAAAGTAATCCATTAGTAAGTATAATTGTTTTAAATTATAATGCAGGAGAGTTATTACTCAATTGTGTTGAATCACTCCAAAAATTAGATTATAAAAATACAGAGATAATAGTTGTAGATAATATTTCAACAGATAATAGTCAAAATGAATGTAAAGAAAAATTTCCAAACATAAAATTAATTCAAAATAATGAAAACGTAGGTTATTGTGGTGGAAATAATATCGGAATGAAACATGCAAAAGGTGAATTCATTACAATCTTAAATCCAGATACAATAGTTGAATCTAATTTAATCTCACAATTGTTAATTGCGTTTAAAGAAAATGGGAATGGTTTGTATCAACCAAAAATTTTATCTATAGACGATAAGAGAATTTTACAAAGTACTGGAAATATGATTCATATTTTTGGATTTGGATTTGCTAAAGATAAAGGAAAACTAGATGAAATTAAAGATAATAGAAATAGAGAGGTGGGATACGCATCAGGAACATGTTTATTTTCATCACGGATAATTTTTGAAAAATTATCATATTTTGACGAATTTTTATTTTTGTATCATGATGACTTAGATTTAGGATGGAGAGCTAAACAAATAGGAATAAAATCATATTTTGTTCCTAGTACAGCAATATTTCACGCTGAAAGTTATTCTCTAAAGTGGAGTAAAAAAAAATTTTATTGGCTTGAAAGAAATAGAAAATATTGTTTAAAGACTCATTATTCAAAAGAAACACTAAATAAAATTAAATGGGATTTATGGTATACTGAAATATTAGTATGGGTATTTTATTTTTCCAAAGGATATATTTTTGCAAAAATTCAAGCTGATAGAGATTTAAAACAAAATTATGAATTCATAAATAAAAAACAAAATGAAATTGAAAATAAAAAAGTAATATCAGATGTAAACTTAATTAAAGAATTTCCAGATAGAATTGAAGTTCCTAAAGATGTGTCAGAAGGATTTCAGAATAAAATATTCTTAAATTTGATTGAATTTTTAAGTAAAAAAGCAAAAAGACAATTAATAAAAGATTAAAATTTTTCAGAAATTATAACTGCAATAGCAAATTCATCTTCATGAGACAAAGTTGCCAGAAAGGAATATTCGGATGAGTTTTCTATTTTTACTATAGGTTGAAAATTTTTATGATCAGTAAAAATTGAAGTTAATGGAATTTTTTTGCCAATTGATTTTATGACAGCTTCTTTTAAAGCAAATTTACCAGCAAAATGCTCATACGGTTCAGAAAATTTTAAACAGTATTTTATTTCAGAGGATGTAAAAATATTATGATAAAAATTTGAATTTGTTTTGTAATCAAATTTTTTAAATTTTTCAATTTTTACAAGATCAATTCCAATTCCAATTTTATCTAACATTATCCATCAATAATTATTCAAGAACAATTACTCTAGCAACTCCATTCACTAAAAGAGTATTTTTTTGATTATGAATAGTAGTATCTATTTCTAAAATTTTTGTCACATCACTTTTACCCTTAACCACACCCTCGATTGTAATTATATCAGAAATGTAACAGGGATTATGAAAATTCAAATTTTGTGATAAATATAGACATTTTTTTCCCGGAATATGCATTCCTACCAATTGTGAGATAAATGAGCCCAACAACATTCCATGACAAACTCTTTGATGGAATTTGGAATTTTGTGCATAAATTTCATCCATATGAAGGGGATTATAGTCGCCAGATATCTCAGCAAATTTCTTCAGTAATTCATCAGTAATGTGCACTTGAAATGATGCCTTTTGATCAATTTGAATTTCATCAAAATTAAAAATTTTGGCATCAATCAAGTTTTACACCATGATTTTTTAGATGTCGTTTGATATCTGCAATATTCTTAACATCCATCGCTTCATCTATGCTAAATTTAACATCAAATGTTTGTTCTAGTTCATAAAGCATCACATAACCATTAAACGAAGTCCAAGTGGAAATGGTTTGTGGGTTTGATTCATCGTTTATTTCATCTTGTGAAATATTAAGAATTTTTGATATTAATGAATAAAGTTTTTCAGACATTAGTTACCTCAACATTAACAAAATCAGGAGATTTAAATGGTTTTTCAACATGATAAATCCAATAATCTCCTTCTTTATCAAATCCACAAGAAGGTAAGAAATTCTCAATTGGTGAATTTTTTTCTGTAGGGATAAATTTAGATTTTATTATTTCAATTTTATTTTTCTTAGCTTCTTCTATAACATAATTCATTATAACATTTTCAATTTGTCTCCCCATTATTCTACAGCTTAACAAGAATGAATCTAAAATCCATTCTTTTGATGTTTCTTTTTTAATAATAAAGACTCCAGTTATTCCATTATCACCAAATTTGTCAAGGACTTGTGCACAACCAACTAATATTTTTTCATCAGAACTAAATTTTTCAATAGTATCTTTTTGATAACGTTTTGTTGTTAAATTAAATTGATTTGTCTTAAGAGTAAGTTGTGATATTCTAGGAATTGTAAAACTATTGGCTTTTTTAATAATAACTTTAAGATTTAATGTTTTTAAAAAATCAGTTAAGCTGGAGCTGGTATTTTCTAATTCTAATCTTTGTTTTTGTTCAGAATACATTTTTTTTCTACTAGTATCTTCAGATGTAATTTCAAAAGCACTAAAATCATTTAACGATAATAAAATCTTGGAATATTCAGAAGGATCTGAAGGCATTTCAGGCACATGTACTTGAGATAATTCTCGTCGAACATAGTCACGATTTACAGGATCATCATCAAAAAATACCATACTATCTAAACCAATATTCAATTGATTTGCGATCTCGCGTATGTTTTGGACTTTATCTCCCCAATTTATTACAATGGATGAAAAATCATCTTTTTTCAATAGCATGTTTGGATGATTGTTAATTACATTCATAGCATCATCAAAATTATTTTTACTGTTTATTGCAAGGATAATTCCTCGTTGTGAAAACGCTTTTAGATGTTTTTGAAATTCTAAGAAAGAATTTCCTGGAGGTTGAGGTCCAAGTTGTATTCCATCAAGTCCATCTTCTCCTATTATTCCACCCCAAAGAGTATTATCCAAATCTAAAATAATACATTTCTTTGTTAATCCTAAAAATGCAATTACATAAGAAATTAAATGATTTCCTAAATAAGGAATAAAATTTAATGAGATTTTAATATCACCAAAAAAATAATTTTGATAATTAAAAATATTTTCTTCACCATATTTTGTTACAAATCCATTAAAATCAAAAATAATTACATTTTCAATCTCTTGTATTTTTTCTTTCAATTGTGTATTGAAATAAGTAATTGTATCATGAAATCCAAATTTAGAAGTTGCTTCAGCAATTCCATATGGAGAGAAAAATGGAATATGTAAATTAGATATAATTAACTTTGAGGATGAATTTTTAGCAAATATTCTAGCTAAATTCACTAACTCAAGAACTTTTTTATCTATTAAATTTTTTTTATCTTTCTGATTGAAACTATAAGGAAAGTAAAAAAAATCATTTAATACACTTCGTATATCTAAAAATAAAAAAGTAATATCAGGTTTGAATTTGTATAATTGACTGTTAGAATCAAGTATTTCTTGATTATATTGATCATATCCACCCAGATATGTTTGACATGAAGTTTCTATTTCATCACATTTGACTTTTATAATTTCAGGAAGGCCATTAATGGTAAAACTAGATAAAAATCCAATCTTGATTTGTTTTTTATGACTAGTAAGAATGAGTTTCTCAGATAGGCTCAAGTATTCGGATAATGATTTCTCCATTACTCACATGATTATTAAAAGCACAATAAATATTTCGTATTAATTATTAATCAAAATTTCATGAAAAAACTTACCGAAAGTTTAAAGATTAATCTATTTAGACTGATTCGTAATGGATGAAAATGACATTTTTGAGGAAAATGAATTAGAATTAATGGAATATTATGGATTGGAAGGTAGAACAGGAAAAATAAATTTTAAACTAAAAATGCTAAAAAGTTGGATTTATCATAAATTAGCTTACTCATCACCGCGTTCAAATTTTGTTATCAAAATGCAACGTTCAAGAGGTGTAAGAATTGGGGGAAATTGTCATATTTCACCCTACGTGCTAATTGACTTAGTATATCCAAACTTGGTTGAAATTGGAAATAATGTTACTATTGGTTCAAATGTTATGATTTTTGCACACATTAATCCAACTGCTAATTTATTTTTAAAAAAAACAGCTTACCCAAGAAAAGTTGCCAAAGTCACCATTAAAGAAGGAGCAGTAATAAATCCAGGTTCAATAATTACAGCAGGGGTTTCCATTGGAAAGAATTCTATTGTCTCAGTTGGATGTAGTGTATTTGAAGATGTACCTGATGCATGTGTAGTAGTAGGAAATCCAGCAAGAGTTGTAAAAAAAATTGAATAGTATAAAATATTTTAAAGAATTAAAAATTTGGAATGACTTATGAATATTCTTGGAATTGATTTTGAAGAATGGTATCATCCTCAACTGATTAAAAAATATTTAACAAATGAAGATAAAGATCTGAAAGTAACTAATGGATTAGATATAATTCTTGATTGGTTAAGAAAAAATGAAGCATATGCAACATTTTTCATTGTTGGCGATATCTTAGAAAAAAAGCCAGACATATTGGATAAAATCAGTTCAGAAGGTCATGAAATTGCATTTCATACAATGTTTCATAATAGACTAGACGAAGAGGATTATAATAAAGAAAAATTTAGAGAAGAAATAAAAAAATTTAAAGAATTAACTAATAATAATTCAAAAGGATTTCGTGCTCCTACTTTTTCATTAAATGAAAAATCTTCTTGGGTTATTGATGTATTAGAGGAGTTTGGATATGTGTATGATAGTAGTATTGTACCTGTAAAAACTAAGATGTATGGGTTAGAAAATGCAGAAGAAAAGCCATATTTTATTTCAAGTAATAATTTGAAAGAAAATAATCCCAATGGAAAAATAAAAGAATTTCCTTTGCTAGTCACAAAATTCCTTGGAAAAAAAATTCCTGCAGCAGGAGGATTTTATGTTAGAACTTTACCTACAAAAATAATTAAAAATGCAATCAAAAAATATGAAAAAAAGAAAATTCCTGCAACATTTTATATTCACTCATGGGAATTAACACCTCAATACATGCCTAAAATATCAATGTCAAAAATTGATTCTTTCATAACATATCATAATGTAGAAAAATCAATGAAGAAAATGGACGAAATATTAAAAGATTTCAAATTTACTTCATTTGAAAAATATTTGTAAAAAATTAGTTTTTCATTTTCAAGTAATTCAGTGTTTCTTTAATTCCTTGTTTAATTGTTGTTGAAGGTTTCCAACCAAGACTTTTTAGCTTAGTGTTATCTACAACAAAATTACCAACATCAACTTTTTTTGTATAGTTTGGTGATGGAACATATTTCACTTTTGTCTTTGTTAGATCTTCAAGATATTTTCCAAATTGATAGAACCAAGTTTTTTTACCAGATGAAATCCAATATAGATTTCCAGATTTTCCTTTTTTTATTAAAATGGAAATTGCCGATACAACATCAGAAACATAAATCAGGTCTCGGAAAAACTTTCCATGATCATAAATAGTAATTTTTTCACCTTTGAAAGATTGAGAAATTAAAAAATTAATGGCATTTTTCTTAGGAATAATTTGTTCCCTTGGCCCAAATGAATTTGTAATTCTAAATGTAACAGTATCAAGTCCATAAAGACGATGATAAATTTCACAAAAATATTCACTGCTTAGTCTATTAATTCCATAAACGGTTGTTGGAAAACAAGGTGTGTTTTCATTGACTGGTAGTTTTGTAGGACGTCCAACAACAATAAAGGTAGAACCTAAAATGAATTTACATTTAAAATTAAGCTGTCTAATTTTTTCAAGCATAAATAAAGTTGATTTTGAATTAACATCTACATCATACAATGGATTTTCAAAAGATCTAGAATGTGAAGTTTCTCCGGCCAAATGAATTATTACATCGGGTTTATATTTTTGTAAAATTTTTCCAAGTTTTAGAAAATTTGTAATATCAACATTTTCTACCTTAATTTTATTTTTCAAATGAGCAATATTCTCATTTTTTTTATTTCTTGATAAAACGATAATTTGATGTCTATTTTTTAATAATAAATCACATAAATGGCTGCCAATAAATCCGGCACCACCTGTAATCATGATTTTCATTTCTTATTTTGCTTTAGTCAATGTAAATAAACCATTTCAATTCAGCACATATTCCCAAACATTTTTCTTAATACATTATGAGATTTATCAATATGCGTATAGTTTTTGATTTAGATGGAGTGATTTGTGAATTAAAAAAACCAAGTGAGTCATATGGGGAAGTCAAGCCTAAATTGGAGGTTGTAAAACTTGTAAACCAATATCATAGTAATGGAGATTACATTATTATCCATACAGGAAGACATATGCGTACATGTGATGGTAAGGTTGATGAAGTAATAAAAAAAGTTGGAAAGATTACTGAAGATTGGTTAAAAAAATGGAATGTAAAATATGATGAATTAATTTTTGGAAAACCATATGCAGATATGTACATAGATGATTTAGGTTTAACATTTGAGTCATCAGAAAAAATTGCAGAAAAAATTGATGCTATTAAACCAAATTTTGTCATACCTATGGGAGGAGAGGGAAAAAGATTCAGAGATTCCAAATTTGAAGAACCAAAATTAATGATAAAAACAAAAAATAAGACATTATTAGAATGGGCAATTCAAAGTTTACCATTAGATTTTTCACACAAAATATTTTTTATAATTAGAAATGAAGATGAACAAGAATTTGGAGTGAAAGAATTTATTAAAAAAATAATGATAGAAAAATATCCAAATAAAAAATTTGAGATACAAGTATTAGAAAAAAATACTAGAGGTCAAGCAGAAACTGTTTTGAGTTGTAAAAAGGAAATTGATAATGATAGGCCACTAGTAATTTTTAATAACGATACTTATTTCAAATCAACTAGATTAAAATCACGATTATTGTCAATGAAAAATCAAAATATTGATGGCATTTTAGGAATTTTTAATGCTAATGATCCAAAATATAGTTTTGTAGAAATTGATAATGAAGGCACAGTTGTTAGAACAAAAGAAAAAGAAATAATTTCAAATTTTGCATCTACAGGTCTATATGTTTTTTCTAAAGGAAGTGATTTTGTAAAATCAGCAGAGTATGCAATTGAGAAAAACATTTTATCAAAAAATGAATTTTATATTTCTGAATTATATAATTTCTTAATAAAAAATGGTAAAAAATTTACAATAGATTTTGCGGATGAATTTACTGCTTTAGGTACGCCTGAAGATATTAAAAAATTTGAGGCTTAAAAATTGGATAAAAATAAAGACAATACCAGAGTTTTGATTCTATCTGCTGGAAAAATTCCAATAGAAATGCAGAAATTTTTTGGGAAAATTTGTTCAGGTTTAATTCCCATCAATGGAAAACCCATTATTTTCAATACAATTGATAAACTAATTGATCATGGATATCAAAAAATTACTATCACAGTAGGATATAATAAAAAACATCTAATGAAAATTATAGATAGTTACTATCAAAATAAAATAAGAATTGATTATGTTGAGGTGGATTGGAAAAAGTCTCCAGGAAATTCAATCATAAAATCATTGAAGAAAATTAAAGAAAATAAATTATTAGTAATTCTAGGTGATACAGTAATTAATAATGAATATTTTAAATTTCTAAATAAACAAAAAGATTTTGTTATAGCTTCAAAAAATTTTTCAGATTCTAGTAAATGGTGTGTAGTTGAAACAAAAAATAATGAATTAAAATTAATTTACGACAAAAAAAGAGAATTGGAGTTAAAAACAAACTTTTCAGCATTAATAGGAGTATATTTTTTTTCTAGTGTAAAAGAATTAAAAAATATTTCAAAAAAAATTCAATATCAAAAAAAAATTGAAATAAGTTCACTTTTAGAATCATATAAAAAAAATAATAAAATATTAATAAAAATTGAATCTGATTGGTATGATGTAGGTCATAAAAATAATTATTTTAATTCAAAGAAAGAATTACTTCAAAGTAGATTTTTTAATTATTTAGAATTAGATGAAAAAAATGGAATTGTAACTAAAAAAAGTCAAAATGTTATTAAATTAAAAAATGAAATTAATTGGTATAAATCAATTCCAAATCAAATTAAGGGAATTACTCCAAAAATTATTAGTTCAAAGACTAACAACAAGGCTAATTTAGTGATGGAACATATTGATTTTTCAACTTTGACTGAAACATGGCTTTATGGGAATATTAGTTATAATAATTGGAAATCTATTTTGAATGAATTAAAAAATATTATTTCTACTTTTAAAAAATATAAAAAAATAGTATATCAAAAAGATTACGAACAAATCTATATTAAAAAAACTCAAAGTAGGGTACAAGAATTAATTTCTTCAAATCCAACATTTAGGAATTTATTGAATTATGAATATATAAAAATAAATGGAAAAACATATGAAAATTGGAATAAACTAAGTGAAAAAATTTTTCCTAAAATAAAAAAATTGTTTTGTAAAAATGATAATTGTTTGATACATGGTGATTTGTGTTTTTCAAATATTCTATATGATGTTGCAAATAACAAATATAGAATTATTGATCCTAGAGGAAGATGGGGAAACACAATATTTGGAGATATAAAATATGATTTAGCAAAATTAAGACATTCAATAGTTGGAGGGTATGATTCAATTAATAATGGGTTATTTTCAATTGAGTATAAGAATAATTCATTAAAAATTAGCACCTTAAAATCTGTTCAACATCAAAAAGTTTCAAATGATTTTGATTTATGGGTTTCAAAAAATTGGAATTTAGAACAAATTAAAATGATTGAAGGTTTGTTATTCATATCTATGTTACCATTACACAATGATGATCTTAAAAAACAACTAGCATTTTATGCTGTAGGAGTACAACGATTAAATGAAATTGATTTTACAAAAATTTAGAATATGAAGTTAACAATTGGAATACCAAATTTTAATGGAGGAGATAATCTAAAAGAAGTAATAGAATCATGTCAACATATTCAATTACCAAGAAAAGAAATAGAAATTCTCATTGTAGATAATCAATCCACTGATGATTCCATATCCACCATAGAAAAATTAAAAGGAAAATTTTCAAACATTAAACTATGGCAAAATTCAGAAAATGTAGGTAGAATTGGTAACTGGAATGAGGTATTAGAGAAAGCCGGAGGGGATTATCTGATTTTATTGTTTACAAATGATAGGATTTACGAAAAAAATGATATTAAAAAAATTCTTAAAATCCTTGATGAAGATACTAGTGTATCAATATGTATTTCATCATTAGTAAAAAAAGAAGAAAATGGGAATAAAATCAAAAAACAATATTTCAATGATATTGTTTTATGTGATTCTAAGGGATTTTCAAATGATGTTATCAGTAGAGGGTTATTTCCATTTGGAACAATAGAATCAATAATTTATAGAATGAATGATATTAAACTGAAAAAAATTAAATTTTTAGAAAATTTACCCATTAATGCTGATGAAATTTTTTCATATAGTTTAGCAACAAACAGAGAGAAAATAATGTTTAATCCCACTCCACAAATAATTTGGGATTTGACAAAAGAAAGATTTCATGGAAAAATAAATTATGAAGAAGAAGAAGAAGAACATGAAAAAACTATTCAAACAATTAAGGGTATAGGGAAATTCCAAATTAATAATAAATTAATCAAAATGTATCGTATTTTAAATTTTGTAAAATATTATTTTGGAATTAAAAAATCAATATTAAAAAATTTAAAAATATTATTTATAGGAATAATATTAAAACAAAATATCGTATTTGATAAAATTTTGATTAGATCTATTTTTCAAAAATTATTCTCCAATAAAGATGCAGATGATATTATTTTTAAAAATATAATAAAAAAATGGATAAAATTCTAAATTATTCTGGAAAAATTCTAAATATTTTTCCTTCAAATAAACTTGAAATATATAATGAGCCATCAGGACCAAATTTTAAATCAGTGATCACTCCAAAATTTTGTCCAAATAAAATCTCATTCATTGACTCATAAGGAGAACTTGTCAAAGGATCATTATGAATATTAACTATATTATCTTCCAATTCATTAGATTCAAAGATAAAATCAGTTCGGTTTTCATTTAATTTGAAATAATAAATATTTCCAGAATTAGAATCAGCAACAAATAACCAATTACGATAATTTGTAAAATAATTAGAATCAGCAAAATCTAATCCAGTAACTCCAACTGGTACTTCCCAAGCAAATTTAGGGTTTTCATATTGAAATTCTGAATATTCTTTTTCAGGATTGATTATTCCTTCATCAACTATTCCAAGAACTTTTGCCCAACCACCATTGAATTTTTCTGAAATTAAATTGATTTCATCAAATTTATCAGGACCATTTTCAGTAATCCATAGATGATTAGTTATTGGATCAGTAGTAATTCCAAAACTATTCCTTATTCCAATACCCATGACTTCATATGTTGGAAAAATTTTTAAAACAACTCCAGTGTCAATCCAATTTCCATCCGAAAAATTATTGAAACTAAATGTTTGGAGACAGGATTGAATATTATCTAAAATATTCAGAGGATCTGTCTCAAAAATATTTTTAGTGAGATCTGGTTGTTCAATTTGCCACCCATATGGGTTTGTTGTATAATGATAAAAAGACACCCTCATGCATGAAAATATTTCGTGAAGACTATCAGAAAAAGTGATTTTATCTTTTTGATCACATGTAGTTTTGTCAGTAATACAAGCATAACTTTCAGATTTTGCATAATTCTGTGTTGAGCCAAATTTGTAGTGATGACCAGATATAGTATACACATTTTTGTTAGAATCACTTGTTAAGACTCCACTGTTATATCCTGTTGTCCAACCCGGAAGACTTTTGATTAATTCAGGATTAGATAAAGTCATTCCATCCCAATCATATTTGTAAATTCTATTGGCTAGAGGTAATCCCCCATCATGATGTGCTTCTGTAAAAAACAAAAAAACCTGATTATCAACAGTAGTAATTCCCAGTAAACCTCTTTCACCATAATTACTAACTTCTAAATCAAGTATAGTTTTTTTTTGATTTTCACTATTATTTACTAGAATAACTTTTCCATTATTTTTTTGTAAAATAAACATATTTGAATCAATAAAATCAAACGTTGTTGGAACATCCAAATCTGTAACATATTCTTCTACCAAAAATCCATCAATAAGAATTTCAGGAGGACTTACAACAATAGTTTCATCACTAAAGAAATTATCATCACCAATCAAAATTGTACCCATCATCCAAGGATGAATAGAACAAAAATATGAAAATGAACCTTCTAAATCAAATTTATGAGTAAATGTTTCACCAGTATACAAAAGTTCACTTTGGAATTGTCCATCATGTCCAGAATTTGGAAACCCACTAACTATATTATGAACGGCATCATCAGAATTTTTCCAAGTAACAGCAGTATCAACATCTGCTTTTGTTATATTTGGCAGAAAACAGTTATCTTCGATTTGACATTGTTGATTATATGAGAAAGGTGAGATCATAATTTCCATAGAATCTAACATATTAGTAGTGGAATTTTCAGCAAAAACAGGATAGTTAGATAAGGATAAAAAAAGAATGAATAATATAAAAAAATAAAATTTTATTTTAATTGGTGGGTTTAACATTACATATAAACAACATATTGATCTTAAAAACGTAATAGAATTATGAAAATTGCACTTGTTTGTCCTGCTTCATTACCTGCAACTCAATTTGGAGGAATTCTTTTTTTAAGTGTGGATATTGCACGTGAATTATCAAAGAAAGGTCATCAAATTTCCATATATACCACGGATTTGGATTTTGCAAACAATGCAAAAACATTTAGTAAAAATTTACCACGTGTAGAAAAAATAAATAAATTTTATATTAAAAGAAGTCACGTTTGGTTTGCATTCAAACTTTTATTTGTTAATCCTTCAATGTTTTTTCAAATGAAAAATGATGATTTTGATATAATACATTCCATTGGTGTAAGAAGCTTTCAATCTTTTATTGCAGCATTAATTGCAAGACGGAAAAATATTCCATTAGTAATTTCTGATCAGGGAGGTTTAACTACACATCCAAATATTACAATGGGAAAATTTATCAATAAATTAATTTATAGATTACAATCTCCATTTGTAAGATTTATTATTAATCAATCTAAAAAAATTGTGGTAGCAAATGAATATGAAAAAAATATTTTTTTGGAATTTACAAATGAAGATAAAATTTCTATTGTAAAAAATGGGATAAATCTTGAGGATTTTATAAAATTAAAAGTAGATTTTAGAAAAAAATATTCTATTTCTGAAGAGTATGTTCTTTTTGTAGGTAGATTTCATACAGTTAAAGGAGTTGATATTTTAATAAAAGCTGTTAATGAAATTAGAAATTTTTTAAAATCAAAAAATATGAAATGTGTAATTATGGGGGTGGATTTTGGATACGAACAAGAAATGTTTAATTTAATTAAAAAATATAATTTAGAAAATCAAATAATTGTAATTAAAAAACCTCCACGTGAATATGTTATTGCAGCATATGAACAATCACAAATGTTGGTGTTACCATCAAGATGGGAATTATCACCTTTAACCCCACTTGAAGGATTTGCATTTAAAAAACCTGTAATAAGTACAAATTGTCATGGAATTCCACATACCATTCAAGATGGTCAAAATTGTATTCTGACTGAAATGAATGATTTTAAGAAAATTGCAGAATCTATAGAATATTTAGTCAATAATGAGAATGAAAGAAAGAAAATGGGAGAAGAGGGGTACAATCAAGTAAAAAATGAATGTAATTCAGAAGAAATGGCGAAAAGAATTGAAGAAGTTTATCAAAAATTGATTAAATAAACTAAATAAGGCTAGTCAATATTTTCAAAAATAAGTTTTTCATGAAAAAATCTAAAAGTAATATCAAAATTCCATTATTTTCACCCAGTATAACTAGTGAAGATAAAAAATCAATTGAGAGCATTCTTAATAATCAGATTCTTACTGGCGGTCCAACCCTTGAAAAATTTGAAAAAATGTTTGCAAAATTTACTAATGCAAAATATGCCATAGGTGTTTCAAATGCAACATCTGCATTATTTTTATCTCTAAAATCTATTGGAATTAAAAAAGGTGATGAGGTAATTATTCCAGATATGACATTTGTGGCAACAGCAAATGCTGTCATTCATGCAGGTGGAAAACCTGTTTTAATTGATGTGAATTTAGACGATATGAATATTTCAATTGAAGAAATAAAAAAAGCTATTACTAAAAAAACCAAAGCAATTTTGCCAGTACACTTTGCTGGAAAAGCATGTAATATGGAAAAAATAAAGAAAATTGCTAAAGAAAAAAATCTTTTCTTAATTGAAGATTGTGCACATGCAATTGGAACTTCAATAAATAAAAAACATGTGGGAACTTTTGGGGAAGCTGGATGTTTTAGTTTCTATCCTACAAAAAATATTACAACTATTGAAGGAGGAATGGTAATAACAAATTCTAAAAAAATTGCTGAAAAAATTAAAAATTATAGAAATCATGGAATTACTAAAACTCTATCTCAAAGATACAATTTAGGAAAACCTTGGGAGTATGACGTTGTTGAACCAGGATATAATTTTAGACTGGATGAAATAAGATCTTCATTAGGTATAAGTCAGTTAAAACGTATAAAAAAAATGAATGGCAGAAGAGAGTCAGTTTTTAATTACTACAATAAAAATCTCTCAAAAATTAAGGGGGTTGAAATTCCTATAAAAGCAAATGGAATAGATTCTCACCATTTATACATAATTCGAATAAAAAAAAATTATTCATTATCTAGAGATGAATTATTTAAAAAATTATCGAAAGGAGGTATATCAACAACATTACATTACAAACCTTTACACCTATTTTCTGCTTATAAAAAATATAGAAAAACAAATCTCAAAAATTCAATCCAAATATTTAATGAAATTTTATCACTCCCTTTTTTTCCTGATATTACTAAAAATCAACAAAATAAAGTGATTAAATCAATTTCAAAATTAAGTTAAATCAGACAAGTCTTAAATAATCAAATTTAAACCAAAAACTGATCTAAGTATTATGAATATAACAATAGGCATCCCAGCTTTTAATGAAGAAAAAAATATTGGGAAAGTGATTATTTCACTAAAAAAAATTGTAAATAATATTATTGTATGTGATGATGGTTCAACTGATCTTACAAAAGAAATTGCAGAAGGATTAGGTGCTAAAGTAATTTCGCATAAAAAAAACATGGGTTATGGAGAAGCTATAAAATCTATTTTTAACGAAGCAAAAAAAAATGAAACGGATATTTTAGTAACGTTTGATGCTGATGGACAACATAGATCAGAAGATATCAAGAGTCTTACAAAACCAATAATAGATCAACAAGCAGAAATTGTAATTGGTTCTAGATTTTTAAAAAATGAAACTAACATGCCAAATTATAGAAAGGTCGGAGTTAAAGTTTTAACAAAAGTAACCAATATGTCAATTAAAGAAAATCTTACTGATTCTCAAAGTGGGTTAAGAGCATATCATAAAAAAGTTTTACAAAATATCAATTTAACAGATAGTGGAATGGGGATTTCCACTGAAATATTAATCAAAGGACATCAAAATAAATTTAAAATTGTTGAAGTTCCAATCCAAATTTTGTATGGTAAAGATACATCAACTCATAATCCAGTATCACATGGTACTTCTGTTTTATTAAGTACAATAAAATATACATCAATACAACATCCATTGATATTTTATGGAATACCTGGAATAATTTTTCTTTTAGCAGGTTTGTCATTTTTACTTTGGACTTTACAGATTTATGCAGAAGAAACAAGAGTGGTCACAAATATTGCACTTGTAGGAATTGGGGCCCTAATACTAGGAGCCGTACTGATGATTTCTGCAATATTATTATATTCACTAGTAAGTATTGTTCGAGAAAATCGAGATATCTAATTTTGATAATTTAATATCATGAATTTTTGGAATAATTTACGTCAAAGACTACAAGAAATAAAAGGTCTAGGAGTTATCGGGTTTGGAGATATAACAGGGGGAGTAATATCATCAATATTCTGGTTTTATTTAGCATCAGTAATTGAACCATCAGAATATGGAGATATTCATTTTTTCTTATCAATGGCAGCTGTTGCATCTGCAATTTCATTATTTGGAACACATGAATCAATTACCGTATTAACTGCAAAAGGTTACAAAATTCAATCGGGATTAAATATAATTTCTCTCGGGATTTCTTCAATAACATCACTGTTTTTGATTATTTTTTTCCAGAGAATAGATGTAGGAATTATTGTCATAGCATTTGTTATCAACACTTTATCTATAGGAGATTTGTTAGGAAGGAAACAATTTTTCAAATATTCACAGTATAACATTTTACAAAAAGTTTTGACATTAGTTTTAGGAATTGGATTTTTTTATGCATTTGGCCCATCAGGAATCATATATGCACTAGCAATTTCATATTCTGGTTATTTAATAAGAATAATCAAAACTTTTAGAGAAGTTCCAATAAATTTTGTATTAATTAAAGAAAAATCAAGTTTCCTATCTCATAACTATATGGTATATTTGATCGGGAGTTTTGGCAGTCAGGTTGATAAAATTATTGTAGTGCCTTTACTTGGTAGTGCAGTACTTGGAAATTACAGTTTAGCACTTCAAGTAATTACAGTATTAACAATGTTTACAACAATATTATTCAAATATTTGTTACCACAAGAATCAAGTGGAATTCAGAATAGATTTTTGATTCGAATTGTGATTATTGTTTCTGTAATAATGTCAGTTTTAGGAATAATTTTATCTCCAATTATAATTCCAAATTTATTCCCCAAATATATTGATGCAGAAGTAGCTATTCAAATTATGAGTACAAGTATTATTGCAATAGCTATAAGTACAATTTGTACTTCAAGGCTACTATCACAAGAAAAAAGTAAATTTGTGCTTATAGGAGGAGTGATTGCATTATCTATTTTAGTATCAGGGATTTTAACATTAGGTTCAATTTATGGAACTATTGGGATATCTATTTCTTTTGTTTTATCAACAATTTCAAAGGCAACCTATTTGAGTTTGACATTAAAAAAATATGGAAGTAATAAAAATTGAATCAAGATAATTCAAAAATATCTAAACAAAATATTTTAAGTCATTTTAGTAATATCTGGATAATTTTAGGCATAATTTGTACAATAAGTTTTCTTTTAAGAATTATTTGGATTCCACATGAAGCTCCTCTAACATTAGATAGTGGTGGATATTTTTGGTATGCAATTGAAACTTCAATTACAGGTAGTTTTCCTTCAATAGAATGTGGTTGGAAATGCGCTTTTCCAAACACTGGATGGTCATCTTTTCTTTCAATATTTTTCATGATTTTTTCATTTGATAATTTTCTTGATTATATGAATCTGCAAAGATATCTTACAGTAATCATTTCAATTACTACAACTATTCCTTTGTATTTTCTTTGCAAGGTTTTTGTTGAGAAAAGATATGCAATTATTGCTTGTGTTCTCTTTGCTTTTAATCCAAGAATTATTGAAAATTCAATTTTAGGAATTACAGAGCCACTGTATATTTTAAGTATAACATTAATGTTGTATACATTTTTTCAATATGGTAAAAATTATCCATATATCACATTTAGTATTATTGGAATTATTTCAATAATCAGATATGAAGGATTATTATTATTTGTGCCCATATCATTGCTATATTTTTACAAGTTCAAATTCTCAAAAAAAACTATTCTAAAATATTTCATTGCAGTTACAATCTTTCTTTTAATTATTATTCCATGGGGAATGATGAAAACTGATCTTATAGGTCATGATGGATTAATTAATAACATTTCAGCTGGTCCAAAATATTACAATACTGTAGCTAGTGAAAGTCAAGATCCAGATGCAATGATATCTCTATTTTTGATAACTGGTTTTAATACCATGTTGAGATTTTTAGTATTAGTTACATTACCATTACTTACATTTTTGATACCTCTTGGAATATACATAATGATTTCAAAAAAAGAATCATCAAATTTTTTAATTTTGTTTTGTATAACTCTCACATTACTTATACCAGTATTTTATGCATATTCAAGAAGTTATCAAGAAGTAAGATATCTACTCCCAATTTTTCCCATATTTTGTTTATTTTCAGTGTATTTTATTAGAAGGATTACTGAAAAAAATAAATTTGAAAAATTGTTCTTGGTTTTAATTTCTATTTTAGTTATTTCTTCTACAGTTGGTTTTATAGAATACAAAAATAATGACGATGTAAATCAAACAGAAGCATGGGAAGTTACAAAAGAAATAGCAAAATTAACCAATGTTGTAACATACTATTCTCAAGCAGGACATTTAGACAATACAAGAATTCTAGAAGTTGATGAATTTCCAATAATGAGAAAAGATCTTCCACCTCGTATGGCATCCATAAAGACAGATAATTATGAAACTATTGAAGAATATATTTCTGACAATAAAAAAAATGGATTAGAATATGTAATTGTTGATAGAGGAGACTGGAGATCAAAATTTTTAGATGATGTATTTGAAAATGAAGAAAAATATCCATATTTAATCAAGATTTTTGACTCTAAAGATAATGGATACAAGAAGTACCATGCAAAAATATTTAAAATTGACTTTGAAGAATTTGATAAATTAAAATCTATTATGTCTTAAACTTTTCATAATTTATTTCAAAAATTTTAATTTTTAGAAATTTCATTTCTTGTTCAGTTGAATCAAATATTTTTGTAAGGTAAGGGTATTTTTCTTCATTTGAATAAATATCATTTACATATTTATGAAATAATCCTTTATCATTTTCATTACTAATTATATATCGAAGGTCTTTTGTATTTCCAATAGTTAAAAGATTTTCAATAGATTCAGCATTAATATATTTTAGTTTGAAATTTGGATTTATTCTACTAGAGTGCATATTAGGATCGCCAATACTTTTTTCTTTAAAATTACTATGAGGTTCATTTACTAAAACATACTTTACGTATTCAAAAGATGGACCATTTCCATCAAGAACAACACCATTAAGATTTTCAACCATGTATTGGGCTACTTGTAATTTTTCATTCTCAAAAGTCACATTTGGTTGTTCATATTGATTTACAGTAAATACAATTGATAAAACTAGAATTAAAATCAATATAGAAAATAATGAAATATTTTTCTGTTTTTGAGTAAATGCAAAAGTGCTAAATCCATATTCAACAAGTCTTTGAATAGGAATAACAGAGAAAATTATTAGAAATGGATATAATAAAAGTAAAAATCTCCTTTCAGGAACAGTTGAAATAACAACAATTAAGGTAATAATAGTTCCAAGAATAAATATCCAGTTAGCCCAAATTAAATTTTGTTTTTGATCAAATGCACGTAAAGAGAATAAAATTCCAAATGGGATTAATATTATCAAATATGGAAGTGAAAGTTTGAATAAAATTTCAAATGTATTTTCAAGTCCTTGAAAAATAAATCGTTCAGTAAAAGAATGAATTCCATTTTTTTGTATATAACCTAAAGCGGAACCATCATTTTCAATATTTTCAGATTTCAATTCATCATAGCTATCAAGAAATATTTTATCATTATACCAAAAATACAAAGGATCACCAAATTGGGAATCCCTTTGAATTAACATTGGAGAGAGTATTAAAAGGAAAAACATTAGACCCATTAAATAGAATCCAATTGTTTTTGGTTCTTTTTTGTGAAGAATGAAAAATATGATAGTTGTAAGTAATAGAATAACAAATCCATTAATCCTAGTCCACCAAATTACAGATGACAGCATCAAAGCTGGAATAATCATTTTTGCATGACTACTAGTAACAAAATAAAATGTTCCAATAATAGCTAAAATGTATAGAGGTTCGGCTAATCCAATTCCAGAATAATAATTTAGATGTGGTTCAAAAGCAAAAAGACATGCTGCAGTAAGAGAGTATTTTCTCTCAAAGAATCTTTTACTTAAGAAATACATCATAGGAATTGATGCAGAGCTAACAGCTAAACTAATTATTCTTACGAGATTAGAATAATCTAATAAATTATCAGATTCAACTAAATGAAAAAATGGGAAAATAAATAATGACCATCCTAATCCTTTATCAGAAATTTGATTAAAATCTCCATTAAGATGTGAAAATCCACGTAAAATAAAACCTAAATTATCAGAGTTATACGGTATTGAGAAATCAATATGATATAATTTTAATCCTAAAGATATTAAAACAACCACTATCAATAAGACAATGATTTTTTTAGTTGTCAAATTCAATAAACATCGAAATAAGTGCTCAAATATATGTAATTGTTAATGAAATTATTTTTTACAGTATCCCATTACTGAAAAGAAAAAAGATTTCCAAACTCTTCTAACTACAATATTTTCACATCCTCCACTTTTCAACATTTCATATAGCTCATGTTTATGAAGAAACTCTTGATCTTCATAGGGCCAGTATTTTTCAATCAAATTAAATGATTTAAAGAATCTATGAATAAAAAACAGTGGAGAGAAAAAAGCAGGTACAAGAATTATCAGAGTACCACCTTTTTTAACAACTCGGAGCATTTCTTGGATTCCAGTATCAGGACTAATTCCAGCAATTTTAAAATGTTCCATCACTCCTTGATTAAATACAACATCAAATTCTTCATCAGGGAATGGGAGGTTGAATAAATCACCAATAGTAAATTTACATGATTGGCCAAAGTTTTCAAATGTAGTTAATGCTTTTTTCAGAGCATTTGGCGATAAATCCATTAAAGTGATATCAAATCCATCTTGTGCAAATTGTGCGCAAGTCATTCCAGAACCACATCCAGGTTCAAAAATTTTTCCAGATTTAATTCCGGATACTGAGAGGATTGTTTTTCCAAACATTCTAGAAAAATACCAATTGATAGCTCTTTCTTCTAATTTTGTAAACCAAGTCTGCTTTCCTGGATCATATAGAGAATCCCATTTATTTTCTACTTTAGGCATATTAAAGAGACAAAATTACAAGAAATTTTAACTTACCTTGGAAACTAGTTTTTCCAAAAAATGAATTCTTTAATTATTTGCAAACTGAGTTGCCTTCCAGTGACAAGTGGTCTCATTTTAGCCTCACCAGCAACACGCTTTGGCTCAGTTCCATCAATTTCTACAATTTTTAAATGTAATTTCATGGATTTAATACTCATTTGCTGTTCTAATGTCAAAAATTCACCATCAAGATTTATCTCTTGAAAAACTTTCTTTTTAATTATTTTAAAACCAAATAAAGTGTCAGTTAATTTTCCTCCAAAAAAACAATTTGCTAAAAAAGTGAACATTCTATTTCCAAAAGCTGTAATAGCAGTATCATCTTCACTTTTACCATTTTTTCCAAATCTTGAAATTTGTACAATATCATAATTGCCTTCATTCATTTTTTTTATTAATTTTGGAATATATTCTGGGAGAGCATTTCCATCTGGACTAAAAAATAAGATATTTTCACATGAAGCATTACTGACTGCCTCCCGATATGCATCACCAAGTCCATCTCCTTTTTGTCGAATTGCTTTAAATCCCAATTTTTCTGCTTCTTCTACAGTTCCATCCGTTGAATTTCCATCAATCAGTATCCATTCATCTGCCCAATCTAGATTTACTTGAGGAAGAATTTTTTTGATTGCATCTATTTCATTTTTAGTAGGAATTATAACGGTTGTAGTCATACATTTTTAAAAAAAATGGGCTATAAAAAATAAGGGTTACAGGATTATCATCAATTTCATCCAAAGTTAAGACAAAAACTATAACTGACACATAGGTTGTAAATATTCAATTCATTTAAAATTATCACATAACTTGTACGAAGGTTCAATCATTTTGGAGTTATTTTGTAGATTGCGCCATTATTTAGATATGATATTACATACAATGATTGATCGTTAGGCGAATATTCTATATCAGTAATACAACCAAAATTTTCTCCAAAAATAATTTCAGAATTTGAATCACCAACATTTAGAACAAGATCTTTTAATTCTGGATTATTAAAAATAAATCCATCTCGTGAATTATTTAATTGAAATGTATACAAATTACCTTGGCAATCACCGACAAAAATATTATTACTAAAGTTTTTCCAATTATCATCAACAAATGATATACCTGTTGGTGCAGGTGTTTTTTCCCATGAAAATTCAGGATCACTATATTGATAATCTGAATATCCAGTGAAATTCTCTTTTTGTTCAGCAGTTGCAGGCCCTAAAATTTTTGTCCATCCACTATTATATTTTGGAAATGTTAAATTAATTTCATCAAATTCATGAGTTCCATTTTCAGTATCCCAGAGATTATTTGTCACAGGATCAATTGCAAGACCAAAACTATTTCTAATTCCAACTCCATGATAATGATCATTTGGAGAATCAGAAGAAGACGGTGATTTAATTTCATTATTTAATCCAACTCTTAAAATAATTCCAACATCAGTGAAAATACCATTTTTAACATTTTGTAATTCTGTTTCAATATTTTGATCTCCAATAACAGCAAAAATATTACCATTCAAATCAGCCACCATTGCACCACCATGATGCATATTTCCATGACCAGGAAGAATGTTTAGTAGTGTTTGATTATGTAATTGATCATTTTTCCAATTAAATTTGTATATTCTATTTTCAACAAATGATTCAACAGTACCTAATTCTTCAGTAACAAAAACATAAACATCTGAATTAAATGAAGTTATTCCTAATAAACCAGATTCAGTATAACATTCACAACCCTCCATTTTTACATTAAAATCCCATACAGGTCCGTCGATTAATTTATTATTTTTTATATGACGAATTTGTCCTGTTTCTTTTTCTAAAAATAATATATCATTACCAATAAAAGTTAATGCCGTAGATGATTGAATTCCAACCATTACTTCTTCAATCAAAAAATTTTCATGTGTTAAGATTGGTTTGTCTTTTAAACCAGTAGAAGTTCCAATATAATATCTAAATTGAGAATCACTGTATGCAAAATATATCAAAATACAAATGACAATAGAAATTCCTGTAATTATCAATAATTTAATTAATTTATTCAATTATATTGATTCCTAAAAGGTCATTTTAAAGCATACTTGCCAAGAATTATCTCTAAAATTTTAGTTTTCCACATACTTTTTTCATGGAATAAAAAACCTATTACACCTAATGGAAATGTCCTACCATTGTTATTTAGAGTACCAATTAAAAATAATCTAAAAAAATTCATTACTTTCCCACCTGAAGTTCTAAATCTTGCATTAACAAATAATGTATCCATTCCATAATCGAAAGCAAATACAAAAGATAAAGAATCGGAATCAGTAATTATATCTACATTAGATTCATTTATTTTAGATTTTTTTAATCCATTAATAAGATCAAATGAAAAAGATGAGTTAAGATCTTTAAGAAAAATATTGGTTGTTTTAAAAAATTTAATCTTATGCAGAAATTTTACAAAATTCCAATTATTTCGTTTTTTAAGATCTTCAATATATAACAATGCAGAATCTTTTAAGTTTTCATATTCGATTATATCGGAAGCAGTACTTAATTCCAATTTTTTTTGAGAATCAATTTGATATTTTTTTATTGGAATTGAATTATCAATTGTTTCCTCTCCAGACCATTCATCCCCAGGATATAGAACTATAGGAGAAGAATCAGTATTTCTTTCAATGAAATTTTCAACGTCTTCAATTTTATTCATTTGATCATTCATGTAATAGTTATCTTTATGACAAAATCTTACAAAACTTGCAAAAGGTATGATAAATTTAGGCTGAAAAACTTTTGCCTGTATTTCAATTCTTTTTAATTTTTCCACAGATGCATTTTTTCTTAATTCAACATCCTCTGGATCACCAACCCAACTAGCATACCCAAATTGTGTAAGTAAAATATCCACATCATCAACAATTTTTCTGATAATTTTTGCCTGTTGTGTACTATCTACCATACAATCATTAATGTTTAAAATTTTCTTCTTTCCAATTTTTGCATAAAACCAAGAATCATAGGTTCCATTAGGAACACATTTAATTTTAAATTCATCACTCAGAGAAATAAAGTTATTAGGATTCATTTCAATTACATTTTTGAATTTTAATTCTTCACATTTTTTTGCAACACGATGATCTAATGTATCTTGAAATAATATTGTAATATTTTTTCTTAAATTTTCAGGAATTTCCTTTAAATTTCGTGGATGAAAATGATCTGGATGCTCATGTGAAAACCAAATATGTGTTATATTTTCAAAGTCATTTGTTTTTAATTTAGATTCAGATAAGAGACTCCAACCATTATTGAATGCATTACCAAATATCCAAGGATCAGTAATTAATTTTATATCTTTATAAGAAAAAATTACTGATGCATGATTAACAAATGTGATTAAAGAATTCATATGAAAATTAAAATTTATTGTTTATTTAATATGTATCATTTAGTTTCATTTTGAGAATTAATAGATATGGTTTTTTATCTATAATTTCTTATGATTCTATTATTATCTATAATTAATACAAAATCATAATAAACTATAATTTTGGTGTACAAATAAATCATTTTGTGGAGATAGTTAACACTAGTACAAAGATCATTGGTGAATTAAGAAATTCAGGCATATCAACAAAAATGAGAAGTCTAGAATCATGTGAATGGCTCGTCTTAGAAAAAGATGGAGATGTGATAGCAGGAGCAGCTGGAATGGGCGGTACATTCCATGTTTCAGGAATTCAGATTAATGAAATTTTTAGAGGGAAGGGTATTGGAAAGAAAATTCAGAAAGAATTGATTGATGAATCAGAAAGAAGAAATTATTCATATATTACAGTCTTTAATGATCCAAGAAATACAACAAGTGTTAACTTACATGATTCATTAGGATATAAAAAAATTTTTAGAATACATTATTCAAAAGGAATAGTAAATGATGTTAAAGCTATTTCATTTAATAGAAAAGGAAAAATTCTTGTTAAATTTTTAGAGATTTTTAATACTAAGATAGGAACTGTGCTTTTAGCAATGAGTTTAAAAATTTTAAAGACCTTTTTTCCAAAATTGATTATTTATAATGAGAAAGATTTACCTTCGCCAGATATAAAATGGATAATAAATAATTTTGAAAAAATTTGATAATTATTTCTTATAGTATGAAGCTGTAATTTTTAATCCTTGATCAAGAGAATATTTTGGTTTCCATTTCAAAAGTTTTTTTGCTTTGGTATTATCAACTTCTAATTTTGGTATTTCAAGTGAGCGTTTAGGAAAACTGTTCCATTGAATTTTTCCTTTGTATCCAGTAATTTTTCTAATTTTTTCAGCTAATTGTTTTATAGAAACAGACTTTCCAGTACCAATGTTCATTGATTCACCTAAGATTTTTTTATTATTACTCTCAGCTGCTAACACATATGCAGAAAGTAAATCAGGTTCAAAAACAAAATCTCGGTAAGGTGTAGGATCACCCAATTTTACAGGAGATTTACCTTGAAGCATTTGATAGATAATACTTTCAATTACAAATTGGTGATTATATCTTCGTCCATAAGAATTTGCATTTCGGAATATAATAGAAGGGAAACCATATGCATCATAAAGATATTTGAGATGTTTTTCAGTAGCAATTTTTGCAACAGCATAAGGACTAGCTGCATGTAATTCAGCAGTTTCTTTAGATGGGAATTTTGTTTGTATTCCATATTCTTCAACTGAACCTGAAAAAATAAATCGTTTAAGTTTTGGAACTGCACGTCTAGCAGCTTCAGCCATATTAACAGCACCTAGAAAATTGACATTGAAAACCTCAGTAGTGTGTGTAAAACTGTATGCAACAGAAGTTTGAGCTGCCAAGTGAATTATAACATCTGGTTTGAAATTGCTTAAAACATCATAGATGTTTAGATAATCTGTTAAATCACCATAATAATATGAAATGCCACTTCGTTTTTCGCCACGTATCATTGATTCAGTATTTGATGCAATAGGCCTATCAGACGTAGCAACATTTCGGGCAAGAGTTCCTAGTTTATGACCTTTTTTTAATAATATTTGACCAAGTTCATGACCAAGAAATCCAGTCATTCCAGTTACAAAAATTCTCATATGACAACGAACTTTTTGCCACTTTATAGGTTTTCGTCAAAATTATAATAATGAAGTGTATTAATTTTTTCAGTTAGCCTAGATATGTTTGAAAATTCTGAATCTCTAGGATCAATTTTACCGGATTGTATATCATTTAAAATTTCAATAACAGAGTCTCTAACAGTATATTTAGATTCAAAATTTAATAAATTTTCAATTTTTTCAAAAGAAACTTTATAATTTCGTGGATCCTTTTTCGATTTGATTATTTCAATTTCAACATCAGTGACGAATTCCTTAATAATTTCAGCTAATTTTATTTTAGTATAATTTTCTTTATCATTACCAACATTGTATATCTGTCCAGAAATTAGTTGTGATGATGCATTTATGGCAGAAATACATGCATCAGCCATATCTTCAACATGTACAAGTGGCCTCCAAAAATCAGCACCAAATATAGAAATTTTTTTATCTACAATTGCATCACGCATAAATTCCTGTACAAGCAAATCAAAACGCATACGTGGAGACAATCCATGTGCGGTAGCAAATCTAAGAACACATGTTTCAAAAATATCATTATTCTGATCAAGAACAAATTTTTCAGAATTAACTTTACATTCCGAATATAACGATAAAGGCATTACAGGAGACGATTCATTTACTATATTTTGACTAGAACCATAATTACTGCAAGTTGATGCAAAAATGAATCGTTTCACCTTTTTATTTTTACATATGTTAACAAGATTTTTTGTTGCGAATTCATTAATTTGTTTTGCCGCATCAGGAATTTTTTTGCAAAGTGGTTCACCCACGATAGCTGCAAGATGAATAACACAATCAATATTTTGAATAATTGATGAAATTTTTTCTGTTTCACGAATATCCAAATTAAAAAATTCGATTTTTTTTTCATTTATTAAAGAGGATATTCCATCATTTCCAAAAACTAACGAATCAATAACTTTTACATCATAACCTAGACTAACCAGTTTTCTTACTAAAACACTTCCAACATATCCAGCACCGCCAGTAATTAATATAGAATTAAGTGAACGCATGATAAATTTCTAAGTCATGTTTATTTATCGTTTGTTAAAAATTAATTATTATGAAAAAAATCAATCAAATTGAACCATCATTAGGGAATGAAGAAAAAAAGGAATTGATTGATGTTATTGATTCAGGTTGGTTTACTGAAGCAGGTAAAACAAAAGAATTTGAAAAAAGATTTGCAGAATTTGTGGGCTCCAAATATGCCATAGCAGTAACTAGTGGAACTTCAGCATTATTTCTTGGTCTAAAAGCAATGGGGATTACAAAAAATGATGAAGTGTTAGTTCCAGACATGACATTTGTTGCATCTCCAAATGCTGTTGAATTATGTGGTGCTAAACCTGTTTTAATAGACATTGAAGCAAAATCTTTGAATATTAATCAAGAAAAATTAAAAGAAAAAATTACTAAAAAAACTAAAGCGATAATGCCTGTTAATTTCAATGGAAGATCTACAGATATTTTTCAATTAAAAGAATTTGCAGAAAAAAATGACTTGTTACTAATAGAAGATGCATGTCATGCAATAGGATCATTTTATGGTACAAAACATATGGGAACTGTAAGTAATATTGGAATATTTTCATTTTCAACTCCTAAAATTATTACAACAGGACAAGGAGGGATGATAGTTACCAATGATAAAAATATTTATGAGAAATGTCTATCGCTAAAAGATTTTGGTAGAGAAAGTGGAGTTAAGAAAAATATGAAAAAATCATTTCTACATGAAACCATAGGATATAATTTCAAATTTACTGAATTTCAAGCTGCAGTTGGAATAGCTCAGATGAAAAAGCTAAAGAATCGAATTAAAAGAAAGAAAGAAATGTTTAAACTATATAAAGAATTGTTATCGGGAATTAGAAAAATTGAATTTATAGATACAGATATTCAAAAAACCACTCCATGGATGATTGATATTTTATTGAATACAAATAAAATTAGAGAAGAATTAATTAATTATTTAAATAAAAATAATATCGGAACAAGAATTTTTTATCCTCCAATCCATAGTTTAAATCCCTACAAAAATAATAATAAAAAATTTTTGGTAAGTACAAATGTTTCAAAACGTGGTTTATGGATGCCTTCATCAACCACTTTAACTGATAATGAATTAGAATATGTTTGTAAAAAAATTAAACAATTTTTTATGAATTAGAAGATTTTACTGAAAAACCACCTACTAATTTTAAAGCAATAAATCCAATTAATACACCAAACCACAATGTAAAAAGTCGTACAATAATAACAACTATAACTCCAGTAGCAATATCCATGCCTTGAATATTTAATAATCCAACAAAACTACCTTCTGTAATCCCTAATCCACCTGGCAGAAAAGATAATGCACCTAAGAACAATGACGAAGCATATGTTGAAACTATTTCAGGAAAACCTAATGACTCAATGTTTAGAGCTTTTAATACATAGAATACTGCAAAAGATATTGTTACCCAGTTTAAAACAGATAGAATAACTGAAGGTGTAAAAATCTTAATTTTTGTAGAAGTCTTTAAGATTTCGTGAGATTTGGATAATGGTTCAATAAATTTCTTAGAAAATTTGAATTTGGATAATAGGATGATAGATTTATCAAATGTTATTTTTGAGGAGAATATCACAAAAATAACAATTGATATAATGAGTCCTCCTAAAACTATAATTCCTATCTGTGGAAAATATAAAATTCCAATAGATGATGCTATAACAGCTCCTAAAAGATCATAAAATTTTTCAATGAATAATAAAGGAGTAGTTTGTGTTCTTTGAATTCCAAATTTCTCTCTCAATATTTGACTACGTAATAATTCACCCAATTTTGCTGGAGTAATATATAATGCCAATCCTGCAAGGTATACCAAGAAATCACTACGAAACGGAATTTCTAAACCTAAATTTTTACAAAGTAAACGCCATCTAAAATATAATGGAATCCACGAAATAATCACAAAAATCAAGATAAGGGGGGCATATTCATATTTGAAAGTAATAGAATTTGATTCAAGATTTGAAATATCTGATAAAAATAGGAAAATAGAATAAAATGCAATTGAGATTAGTACAATAATCAAAAACATTTTTGAGAAATTCATTAGTGAAAATATTCAATAATACACTTTAATCTTTGCTAAAAGATGTTTTCAAAAGGTTCATGTCAAATTAAAAAAATAAAATTTTTGTTATCAAAAATATATAATAATAAATTTACATAATTCAAATAATATTTAATTACTTATTACAGGAATTTCAGATAATATAGGAAATGTATTATCTAAACTATTAGAAAAAGAAAAAAGTGAATTTTTGGGTTTAGACATAGTAGATAATAAGACAAATTTAAAAAAAATATTTATAATGACATTACTAATTTTAAAAAATAGAACGACATAGTTATGCTGATGCCATTATAGAAAATGTGAAAATTGTGATGTTTGTTTCATAATCTTAATTAATTCTCATGTACGTAAAAATTTTGATCTTCGTATTTTAAAAATCATTTATAATATCTAAGAAATTTTAAGGTAATATGTTACTTGTATCTCAAAATGCAGAAAATTATGATATCGTATTACCAAATGATACAGTATTTCGAATAAATTTGGCTTGGTGTAACACTATCAAGGAACTTGAAGAAAAATTATCAAAAAATAAAGAATCAGATTTTTTTATAGATTTGCCTGTGGGTAGAATAAAACCTCCAAATAACAGATATACGTTGGACGATATGATTCCAATAATTAAAACACATTCTAATGTAAAATTTTTTGCAGTTTCAAATGTAGAGTCAAAAAATGATTTAATTGAATTTTTAGAAAAATTGCCTAATTCAATTAATATTGTACCAAAAATTGAGAGTCCAAATGCAGTACAAAATATTGATGAAATTTGTAATGCCTTAAAAACAGAAAACAAAATGGTGATGTTAGATCATGATGATTTATTTTCATCAATTATTCGTAACAAAGAAAATAAAGATAATTTTCAAGATTATATAAAAAAATTAGTTGATTACTGTCAAGAGAACGATATTAGATTATTAAGAACAGTAGGAGTTGTATTTAGTGATGATGAAAAAAGAATTACACAATATGAAAAATGAATTACTACAATACATGATTAAAAATTTAAGATGTTTATCATAAGAGATAAAAAATTTCATTCAAAATATTTTTTCTTAAAATTATAAAAATAAGATTTTTCATAGAAGAGAATAACAGAAAAATTGTGATCGATTTTAAAGAGAGATTGATATATATCAAAAATAAGAAAATTTTATGAGTTTTAAATCATATGTGAGGGGATTGTTGCTGACTCATCCTAAATTTAACCCGTATAGATTTTCTCCAAACTATACATTTAGATTTTTAACAAGTTCTTTTCGACATTTACCTCATTTTTTAATTATTGGAACTAGTAAAGCTGGAAAACATAGTGTGTTATCATACTTAAATCAACATCCAGATATCAAAGCTGGAACAAAACATAATGTTGGAGTCTATTATTTTGATACAACATTTGAATACAAATCTCTAGATTGGTACAAATCTCATTTTCCAACTAAATTTTCAAAATTTAAAATTATTGGCGAGGCATCTGGAACTTATCTAAACCATCCCCTAGCACCAGAAAGAGTCAAAAAAACATTACCACAGGTAAAACTCATTAATTTTTTTAGAAATCCTGTAGATCGTGCATATTCTGCATATAATCATTCATCAAAATTTGGATGGGAACACTCTAGTTTTGATGTTGCAATCGAATCTGAAATTGAAAGAATTAACATAATGAAGGATAATCCTGAATCAACAATTAACAATATGCAACCAGTAAATTACTTACAATTTTCATATTTAAGACATGGATATTATGCCTCAAATTTAGAAAATTGGTTTAAACATTTTGAAAAAAATCAATTCATGCATTTTTCTACTGAAGATCTTGATCAAAATTATGATGAAATAATGAATTCACTTTTTGTTTTTTTTAATTTATCAGAAATTAATCTAAAAAAAGAAGATAGGAAAAATATTGGTGTTGGAAAAGGCAAATATCCACCTATGAATGAAAAAACTCGAGATTTTTTAATTGATTATTATAAACCTCATAATGAAAAATTATATAATTTAATTGGAAAAAAATTTGATTGGGATAAATAATGAATAAAATTATTAATTGTGAAATTTCTAAAGAAAATACTCCATACACTAAAAAATTTGATCATTCTGAAAATAATAGAAATTCATTTAGAAAATGGAATCCATTTAAAAATACTCTTTCAGCAGCAGTTGCATGTGGATTGGAATTAATTCCAATAAACAAAAACACATCTTTGTTATGTATAGGTAATTTAGAACCTAATTCTTACCTAAATTTATTAGATCTAGTTGAAAATAAACAGAAGATTTTTTGTCTAACAAAAATATCCTCATCCATATTTCAACAAAAAAATTTATTCCAATTTGATAATCTTAATGAGTCTATAACTAAATTTTCTGTTATTTATATTGATAAATATGAATATTCATACGAATCCATTCAAAATATTACAAAATCCTTTTTGAATAGTGGTGGCTATTTACTCATCACTCTTTTAAAATCTTCAATAAATTTCGATAGCATATTTAAAAAACTAACACACGATTTTCAAATTATACAAGAAGTAAATATTGAATCATATTTTAGAAATACATCATTATTAGTTTGTAAATCATATTAAATATACAACAATTATCGAGAAGAAATATTAAGTAAATTTTCTCAATATGAAAATTATGGTAATTAATGTTTTAGCTATCGGAGATGTTGGTAATGTAATGAAATCATTGAGTAAAATAACAAAAAAATCTAAAATACATATTGTAAATTTTCCAAAGGATGGAAAGGGAATTTATATTCATGATGATGATGTAGATAGATTTGTTTCATGTAAAGTAAAGGAACAAGTAGAATACATTAACAAAATTAAAAATAATTATGATATTTGTATTGTCATGGGCACAGGGGAAAGAATCGCATATTTAGCTGACTTGAATTATATTTCATATTATGTAGGAAGAGATATCGATGCACCTAGATTCAAAAAGAATTCTAGAGAAATTTGGTTTAAAACTCCATTACACAAATTAAATTTTTTGGAAAGGAAATTTTATCATAATACATTTAAAAATGCAATTGGACATGTTGCTGGAGTTTGGGTATATCCATTTCTTGAAAAATATACAAAAAATGGAATTAAAATGGATATGTATGCAATGGATGATGAACTTTTTAAAAATACAACCCATGAATTAGATATTCAAAAAACAAAATTTACTTTTTTCAGTCCTCAAAGAATGGGTAATGGTAAAGGCACTGATTTGTTGTGGAAAGCCTTAAAGATTTGTAAGACAGATTTTGATATTTTACAAGTTAATTGGTTTGATGAAGCAACAGATGAAGAGTTAAAAATTAGAGAACAACTATTGAATGAACTTCCATCACAAATAAAATTAATTCCAATGATAAAAAGAAAAAAAATGCCAGAATATTATAGTTTTGCAGATGCGGTCATAGGCAATATGATAGTTGGAACTTGGGAGTTAGTAGATTTAGAAGGTGTTATGTGTGGAAAGCCAGTATTATCTTATAGTGATCCAAATCATAAATTATTAGTAAAAGGAAACTACATTCAATCATCATTTCTACCAGACTCAAATAAACCTGAAGATATTGCAAAAATTATTGATAAAGTTGTTTCATCAAAAGAATTCAGAGATGAACTTTTTGAAAATGAAAGAAAATTTGTATCCAATTCAACAGATAAAGAATGGGTATCAAATTGGTGGGATGAGTTATTTGAAACATTTTCTCAAAAATATGGAAAAATTCACAAAAATTCTTCTAGTATTTCAATTAAAATTAGAATGGGGTTGTTTCTAATTGGAAATAGATTGTATTGGAAAAAGATTAAAAAATTAATTAAAATTTAAAAATTTTATTGTTTTAACTGTTTTCTAACAAAATCTATATCTTTATGATTTTCAATAGTACGAGTATTTTTGAAATTAGATAGTTTTTCGTGTAGTTCTCTAATTTCTTTTAATTCAGAGTCAGATATTTTGTTATTTTGGTAAAATCTGAGTATAATATCTAATAGTTTTAGATTTATTTCTAAAATCATTTCAGTGTTAGCAATATTTCTAGATGAAACTGGGTTACTTTCAATTAATATCTCTACTTCAGATTGAAAAGCTTTTGTTCGTTTAAAGTGGGCATATCCAATTAATACCAAGACTGGAATTCCAAGTCCAGATACAATTAAAACATATTGAACAAAAGTTGGAAAAATAGATACTAAAGCAGGAACTTTTTCAATCGCTAAATAATAAGTGACAGTTAAAGTGTTGATAGCAGCAAAAATAAATGCAAAATAAGTAGACCACCCCATTCTAAAATAATACCAACCTCGAAATCCTCTGGGTTTAGCCATAAAGATACTATAAAAACTGGATATATCAATATCTCGCTTAAATTGACTTTGTTAAAATGAATAAAATTAACTTTTATAGATATCCTAATCTTTTTAATTCTTCTCTAATTTTTGCTTCTTCCTCAGGATTAAGAATTTCCTCATCATTAAGAATTTCATTATTTATAAAATTTGAATATTCATCTATAATTTCTTCCATTTCATGAATTTTTTCTGGATTTTCTTTGTAGGTATTTTTATTTTCTAGAGTATCCTGATTAAGATCATACAGATGTATGTTTAATGATGGATTTCGTGCATGTCTAAAATATTTATATTTTGAAGTTCTTATTCCCACTTGATCATTATCTGAGAGTTTTTCATGAGGTATGGTATGCATGTAGCAAGGATTTTCCTCACAATCATCTCCATGAATTAATGGTAATAATGATTTTCCTTGAATTCTTCCAGAATAATCAAGTCCTAAAAGATCAAAAACAGTAGGAAAAATATCAACACTCCTAGTTTGTTGTTTTATAATCAGTGATTCCATGTTATAACCAGAAAAAAGTAATGGTGTTCTAACAAGCTCATCAAATAATGATTGAAGAAATGGCGGAAGCCTTGAGCGTATTTCATATTCAGTTAAATTCTGATTTACTTCTTGTAATCGTCTATTTCTTATAACTTCTCTAGTTTTATTAAAAATACTAGCACCAAATTTATGGGAAAATTTTGGCATTATTTTTTTTCCAACTTTTAATCCTAATTTTAAATCAGGTTCAAATGATGTTGTATCTTTTTCATCATAAGGAATTGGATGTCCATGATCTGATGTTATAATGATTAAAGTTTCTTCTAAATTTAACATATCAATAAATTTTTTAAGATGATAGTCAATGGAAGATACTACTCTATCATACTTGTCTTTACCAAATTTCTCATCTTCAAATTTTTGAGGTACATTTAGAGGCCAATGTAAATCCATTAAATGAATATAAAAAAACCAAGGTGATTTCATAGGTGAATTAAGTATCTCAAGGATTTTTTCACCTACACCATCAAATAATGAATCTGGAGGAGATTCACCAGAATAAGAATATCCGTTTGAGTTTATGTTTAAAAGTGGTGAAAAAGAAGTTAATTTAGGCATAACAGTGTAAATAGAATAGTCTTCGTCAATAAGAGATGAAAGGTAATTTGGACTTTTAAGAAGTAATTTTATTTCTCTTGTTCCAGTTATAGATGGAAATACACCATTGAAAATTGAATTTAATGAAAGAATAGTTCCATCAGCAGATGAAATATTTTGGGAAAAATATACACCGTTATCTCTCAATTTGTCTAAGGTAGGAGTAAAAGATGATTTTTCTTTTCCATAAAATCGATCAGCACGAAATGAATCAATTACTAGAAAAATTATATTTGGTTTCAATTTAATTAATGGAATTTCTAATTAATTGAAATGCTTCTGCATTTTTGAAACCAGATTCAACACCTCTTACATGAGAAAGACTTTCAATAAATTTTAGGGAGCGTTGATGTGGAAAAGGATTAATTTCACTTTTGTATTGATTTAATGCTTTTAATTTGAAGGGTAATTCTTTGGAAATATCCACATATGTGTTTGGATTAAATGGTGTTTTATTTCTACCCCCTATTTCAAAGCAAAGAAATTGTTTGATTTTACTAGAAATGGGTCTTGAAATTACTGAACATGATTCAAATATTTTTTGATGATCTTTGTTAAGATCATTATTAGAAGTGGAATAAAGAATTGTAGGATTGAATTTTTTAATAATTTTTTCTAGTTCTTTATTAATTTCAAGATGTGGAATTGAATCTAATTTCATATCAGGAAAATCAAGAAAATGAAATTTTGAGATTCCCAAAATTTTTCCAGCTTTTTTACATGCATTTTGTCTTACCTTAATCATTTTTTTATCATCATATTGAGCAGATGCTCCATCGGTCACCACACAAAGAGTAATTTCGTTGTTTTTGGATAGTTTTTTTATAGTTCCTCCCATACCTATTGTTTCATCATCAGGATGGGCTACAATGATTAAAATATTCATCATTGACTTGTAAATCAGGTCAATAATATTTCTTTATTATTATTTTTAATTGAAAAATTAAAATCAGTTTTTAAACAAATTAAATAAAAACAATATAAAATTGGATATAATACTTTAATTAATTATAGATTCATGTAATTTAATATCCTTGTATTAATCATAATTCTATTATCAAATTTTTTAGTCATATAATCAATAGTATGTAGAACTTATAATGTTTCCATAAATTCATCAATTGAATCACTAATGAAATTCATGTCATGTTTTGTTAAACTAGGATACATTGGAAGTGTCAATATTTGTTGAGATATTTTTTCTGTTGTGGGTAATGAGATTTTTTTTTTATTTTTAGAATAAAATTGGGTCAAGTGTACAGGTTCAAAAAATATTTTTGACATAATTCCCTTACTAGTAAGAAATTCTATTAAATCATCTCTAAGATTATCAATAACACGAATAGAAAAAAGTTGGAAGATACTTTTATGATTTTTATAATTAAAAGGTAATATAACTTTTGAATGTTTATTTAATTTTGAAGATAAATATTGTGCATTTTTTTTTCTTTTTGAAATTAATTTATCAAGTTTAGATAGTTGTGAAATACCTAAAGCGGCTGTCATACTAGACATTCTCCAATTATAACCAAGTGAAATATAGTTTGGCACTTCATTGGTTTGAAAATAATTTGAATTTATTTGTCTTCCATGTGAACGAATCAGTTTTAATTTTTCATAAATTTTTTTAGAATTTACAATTACAGCACCGCCCTCTCCAGTTGTTAGTACTTTATTTCCTGCAAAACTAAGAATAGACATGTCACCAAATGAACCAGTTTTTTTATTTCCTATTGTTGAACCAATTGATTCAGCAGAATCTTCAATTAATGTTAATTTATGCTGCTCTGCAAATTTCTTAATTTCAATTATTTTACAAGGCATGCCCCCATAATGAATAGGCATTAGAACTTCAGTCTTTTTTGAAATAATTGAATCCAGATGTGAAGGATCCATGCCTAATGTTTCTTCTTCAATTTCTGAAAAAATTGGTTTTGCACCAACCATTAATGGCCAATTTGCTGTAGCAATAAAAGTAAAAGAAGGTACGATGATTTCACTTGATGGTTTAAGATTCAGAGATAGTAGAGCAGCATGTCCAGCGGAAGTTCCAGAATTAAAGACGACACAGTATTTAGAGTCATGATAATCAGCAAGAGATTGTTCAAATTTTTCTATTTCTGGACCTATAGCCCATTCCATTCCACGTTTGATTACATTTGTTACAGTTCTAACATCTTCTTTATCCCAATCTACTTTGTAAAGAGGAATTTTCCATTTCATGTTTTGCTATTGCTCATCTAACTTTTAATCTTTGATTAATTTTATAGATACTCATTCATTAATTCATTGATAATTTTTTCAAGTTTAATCTTAGATATTTTTGTGCCAGTTTCAGAATTAAATTGTGTATCAGAAAGTCTACGTTTAGATTGTTTTTTTGAAAGTTTGTACATATCACCTAGATCATAACAAAATTGTATTTCATCATTTGTTACAAGTATTTCATAAAATCGTTCATATTCTCTAACTTTTGAAATTTTAATTTTTGGAATATTTTTTTGTTTAGTTCTCTTTTTAAAAACTTCTACCATAGATTTTGCAAGTTCTACAATTTTTACTGATGGCATTTTTAAAATAAAAATCTCACCATCTTGTGCAATCGAAGATATTTTTAGTATCATTGATGATGCATCTGAAATTGACATTATAAAACGAGTCATTTGAGAATCAGTTACGGTGATAGGAAGATTATTTTTTAATTGATTATAAAAAATTTGAAATACAGAACCTCTTGAATCTATTACATTACCAAATCTTACAACTGAAAAAATTGTTTTCTTACCTTCAACATAAGAACTTGCATCTTGTGTAAGTCTTTCAGCTAATAATTTACTTGCACCTAATGTAGTAGTTGGATTTGTTGCTTTATCAGTACTAATTAAAACAAATTTTGATACACCTTCAATTATAGATGCTTCAAGAATATTACTAGTTCCAATTACATTAGTTTTAACAGCATCAAATGGATTTTGTTCACAAATATCAATATGCTTCATAGCAGCAGTATGAAAAACAATATTTACATTTCTCATAGCTAAACGAAGTCTATCATTATCACGAATATCCCCTACAATATATTTAATCTGAGAAATTTCGCCCAGTAATTTTCTTGATTCAAAAATAGAGTTTTCATCATTTGTAAGAATTTTAATCATTTTTGGTTTACATTCAAGAAGTTGCTTTACAATACCAGTTCCTATTGAACCAGTTCCACCAGTAATTAGGATAGTCTTATTTTTGAATTCATTCTTAATATCAGATACATTCAATAATTTTTTGAGAAATTTTGAATAGATAAATCTATTTTCTTCAAAAATAAACTATATTTGTTAAAAAATGAAAATAAAGGGAAAATTTAGGTATGATTTTTTGTAAATTGTTGAATAAACGAAATAAATATTAAAAATCATAGAATATTTTGACTGTATTTTAATATAACATTATTTAAAAAAATCGATTATGACAACATAGTAATTCATCAACCTGAATATCATCCGTGGCTAGGATTCTTTAAAAAATATCTCAAGTTGATGATTTTATTTTTTAATGATGTACAATACATGAGTGATAGAATTTATCTTAATAAAATTCTAAAATTTTTAAAGAGATAAAAAAAAGATTTGGTATTGAAACCATTAAAAATTAAAATAAGTAATAATTCAAGAAGATATGATTTTTCTGGATTAATATTAGTTTCACATCAGCCTGAATTTCTACCATGGTTAGGATATATTTCAAAAGCTTCTATGGGAGATGTTTTTTTCATACTTGATACAGTACAATTTCAAAAAGAAGAAGTTACTAATAGAAATAAAATTAGAATAAAAAATGAACAAGGATGGCAATGGTTAACAATTCCTGTAGAAGATGCTAAAAGTAAAATAATGAATCTTTCAGAAGTTAGAATATCAAAATCAGAAGATTGGCAAAAAAAACATTTACAATCATTGAAATTTTCTTATAGAAAGGCACCATATTTTAAACAAATTTTTGATGAAATTGAAAATATTTACCATTCCAGTTTAGATGAAAAATTAATTGATTTTGTAATAAAATTTATTTTATATTCATTTGATAAATTTAAAATTGATATTCCAATATACAGGACTTCAGAACTACAAAAAAAAGGATATGATGTTAGTGGTTCAAAATCTGATATGATACTTAATCTTTGTAAAATAATAGATGCAAAATTATTTGTTTTTGGTCAACATGGAAAAGAGTATATTGAAAAAGAAAAATTTTATGAGAAAAATATTGAATTTACTTTTCAAGATTTTAAGCATCCAAAATATAATCAAATACATGGTAAATTTTTACCGCAGATGTCATGTATTGATTTATTATTTAATTATGGAGATCAAGCATGCGATGTATTATATTCAGAAAATATAATTTAAAGTAAATGAAATTATCATTAATTTCCCATACATTTTAAACTCTATATTTTTCATAAAATGGAATAAATGTTAAAAAGACAATCACAAATGCTGCTAAAGCAATTTTTGCATTCATAAACTCCTGTTTTGAGGCTAATTGTTATTGGTTTTTGAATAGGCATTACTTCCACTTAAAATTTAATACTTTAACTAATTAAAACTCAGATACGAGAAAAAATGGGTAAGAATATGAAATTATTAATTGGCGCAAGTGAAAATAAAATGCAATATGTAAAAAAATTTTCAGAATATTTAGAAAAATTTGATGTAAGTTGTAAAGTAGTGTTAGATGTTGAAATATGTAATGGCTTTCCAGGTAAAAATATTACTCAATGGATATATCCTTTTAAAAAATTTAATTTACTGATAAAATCTTTCAAACCAGATGCAGTTTTTGTAGACAGGCAAACACAATTTGGAATAGCAGCAATAAAAGCAGAAATTCCTCTTTTAATGCAATTAAGAGGAAATTATTGGGATGAAATTAACTGGGCAAAGAAAAATGGTTCTATTAAAGATAAAATAGTTTTAACAATTAAAGAAAAGATTGCTGAAGATTGTTTTAGAGGTTCAAAAATAATATTACCATTTTCAAATCATTTAGCAGAAATTACCAAAGAAAAATATCCTGATAAAAAAATTGAAGTATTTCATGATGGATTAGAAATAAAAAATTGGTATAAAGAAGAGTCAATGCATTTCAAACATCCCTGTGTAGGTTTGTTACAAAATGCATCCATATGGAAAAAATCACAAGAAATGATTTTATTGAAAAATATTTTAGAAAAATTTCCAAATGTAACATTTTATTGGGCAGGTGATGGTATCTATAGACAAAAAATTCTAGATGTTCTTGAAAAATATGAAAATTTTAAGTGGTTAGGAAATTTAGAGTATCCAAATAAAGTGAGAAAATTTCTAAGTTCAATTGACATCTATCTATTACTTTCAGGATACGATACTTTTGGTATGACCATAATAGAAGCAGAAGTTATGCGAGTACCAGTAATTGCTACTAATGTTGGAGGAACATCAGAAGCAATGATCAATGGAAAAACTGGATATTTAGTAAATCAGGGAGATATAAAAGAAATTGAGAGTAAAATTAATTTATTATTAAATGATGAAAATCTTGCAAAACAAATTGGAAATGATGGAAGAAAATTTGTAATAGAAAATTTTAGTTGGGAAATAACTGTGAAAAAATTTATTGAAAATATGAAAAATTCTATTAATGTTGACTAAATATCAAAAAGTAATAATGAAAAAAATGAATGTGGAAAAAGATGGAAACATTTAGCCTATTGATGGGGGGATCCCCCTCGAAAATGTTTCATTTGAAAGAATTTTCTGAAAAACTAGAAGATTTAGGAATGGAGTGTAAGGTTGTACTTGATGTAGATTATTGTGATGGATTTCCAAGTAGAAAAATTTCTAAGTGGGTTTTTAAAAAAAATAAATTACCAAATTTAATTTCCGAATATAAACCTGATTTAGTTTTAGTAGACAGACAAAGACATTTTGGATTAGAAGTAACAAAAACTAGAATTCCATTATTAGTTCATCTAAGAGGGGATTTTTGGAAAGAGATTGAAATGGCAAAAAAAACTATCTACAAAAGTATTCCAAAAAAAATTGTCATAAATGAATGGGAAAAAATTGGTGAAAAATGTTTTCAAGAATCAACAATAATTTTACCAATTTGTAATTATTTATCAAATGTTGTTAAAAATCGTTATCAAAACAAAAAAATTCAAACAATGTATCAAGGAATCAATCCAGAAAACTGGTTTGAAACTAAAGGAATGAAACTAAAACATCCTTGTGTAGGAATATTACAAGGAGCAACAATTTGGGGTAAAACTAAAGAGATGCTAATTTTACCTAAAATTTTAGAATCAAACCCAGAAATTACATTTTACTGGGTAGGAGATGGGCCTTATAGAGATAAAATTTTGTCAATCTTGAACAAATATGAAAATTTTGTATGGTTAGGCTCAATGAATTATCCAGATAAAGTAAGAGAATTTCTTGATGAAATTGATGTGTATGCATTGATTAGCGGACTAGATATGTCACCATTAACATTACAAGAAGCACAGTTAATGAAAAAACCAGTTTTAGCCACAAATGTTGGAGGTATTCCAGAATTAATGAAAGATAAAGAAACAGGTTTTTTGGTTGAAAAAGGAGAACATAAGGAATGGATAAATAAAATATCATTATTATTAAATGATGAAAATACTAGACGTCAAATGGGATTTGCGGGAAGAAAATTTGTGGAGGATAATTTTAGTTGGAACATTATTGCAAAAAAATTTGTGAATGATATTAAAAAAATGGTTTAGAAGATTTTTAACATTAAAATAAAAAAAATAATTCAAGTTTTTGAAAATTGTCTATACCATATTTCAAATGCAAGTAAACCTAGTAGTTTATTGATATGACGAATATCAATATTTTGATCATTCAGATTTGATTGAATCCAATTTTTGTTAACCCATCCATCTTGAATAATTTTTGCGTCAGAAAGATAATCATTAGCCATGGTTAATCCATAATTTTTCCAAAGATTTTTTGTATTAACTGAAAAACCTTGTTTCTGTTTTAAAATAAGATCATTTATTCCAAATTTTTCTAAAATTTTTCTTAAAGGTAATTTTCCAATATTAGATAGAGAATCATATTTTTGAGTAGGACTGATTTTCATTGATTTTTGAATCAATTCTGGAAATAAAAGAGGAGTAATTGATTGAATATTGAAACTTTTTGCAAGTGTATTATTAACTATAGAAAAATTATACAGTAATTTCCCGTTATAATCAGCTAAAAAAACTTGTTCCAATGGAGATAATTCATTGTCAAAAAATGGTACAAGTTTATCATAAATTACTTGCCAATTGAATTCCATTTTTTTCGTAAATATATCATCTTGATCTGGAACATGATCTCGTTCATGACAAGAAAGATATGCCTGAATTTTGTCAGTTACCGTTGAATTAGGATGAATTTTGGATAAAAATTTAGAATAACGAAAAATATATCCACCAAATAATTCATCACCACCATCACCAGAAACTAAATAATTTGAGAAATGTTTCGCTTTCTCAACAATGTAATACCAATGAATATCCCAAAAAGGAAGTTTTGTGATAGATATTGCATCTGAGAGTTTTTCAAGATAATTATCTACTTCAACAATGTGATGATTGACTCCAATCTTTTGTGCAATTTGTGATGCTGTTTCAGTTTCATCAACACTGTCAGAAAATTTTATCGAGATAGCATCAATTTGATTATCAGGAAAACGTTCTTTTAAAATACACAAAAGAAGTGATGAATCAACCCCTCCACTTAATGAAATAGAAATAGGTTTTGAGTAATCATTTGGAATTTGTTTTTGTAAATAAGAAATTAATTGTGAATGAATATTGTCTATTGAAAAATTTTCTTTTTTAATTAAATCTCTTGATGTTAATTTTGGAAGAATTGGTGTTTGAGTATTATCATATCTAAGTGTAAGAATGGATTTGATGGAATCTAAATTCATTTATTATAATTTTCCTCTACCAATTCCTCGATAAATTAATCCAGCTTGATTTGCAAGATTTTGATCAATAATATTTTTTGAATCAATTACCACAGAGGTTTTCATTTTAGATTTTAAAAATATTGGATCGATATTATGAAATTCTTTATGTGCTGTAGCAATAATTAAACCATCAGAATTTTCTAAGTTTTGAACAAAATCATTTAGTGTTTTAATTCCAAATATTTCTGAATTTTTAAAATATGGATCATAAATTAAAATATTTGCACCTTTTTCTTGTAGTAAATTTATGATTTTTTCTACAGGTGAGAGTTGAATATCTTTTACGTCTGGTTTGTATGAAACTCCTAAAACAAGGATTGATGCACCTGACAAAGGTTTTTTGATTTCATTTAATGCATCTTCTAAAAGTTCTACAGTATGAAATGGCATATTTTCATTAATTTTTCTTCCATTTTCAACCAATCCAAATGTTTTAGAAGTGAAATTCTTTGCAAAATTTATCATTTGATATGAATTTACAGGTAAACATGGACCTCCAACTCCAGCGCTAGGATAATGTACCTGAAAGTTATATTTTGTTTTAGCTGCTTCAAGAACTGTCATGATATCAATTCCTGCTTTTTCAAAAATTAATGCTAATTCATTAACAAATGCAATATTTAGATCTCGAAATACATTTGTGGTTAATTTGACAGCATTTGCAGTTTTACAATTTGGCATTGGAATTAGTTCGACTGTAAAAACATGTTTGTAAATTTTTGTAATTAAATTTTGTGTGTGTTCATCCATTGCACCAACAAGACGTGGTAATCGTTCAAAATCATTTAAAATCTGTCCAGGATTTGCAGTTTCAGGACAAACGCCCAGAGCAAAATTTTTCCCTAACTTTAATTTATTATCATCACCTTCAATAATCTTTAAAAAATCATTTTCAACAAAACCAGGTTCAACTGTACTTTCAATTATAATTAATTTTCCATCAGATATTTCATCATGAAGTTTTTTTGCTATTGAAAGTAATGATGAATAATCAGGGATATTTTTTTCATCCATTGGAGTAGGAAGTGATAATACAATAACATCACTAGAAGATACCCCCTCACTAAAACTGGTTGTAGCTTTGAATTTATTTTCATTTATTACTTTATCAAAAATAATATCATAACCAGGTTCATCATTTAAGGGAAAATTTCTAGAAGTTATCATTTCAACTAATTTTTCATTGATATCAACTCCTATAGTCGGCAAACCAGAATTGGCAAATGAAAGTGCAGTTGGTAAGCCTATCCTACCAATACCAATAACACAAATATTTAATTTTCCTGATTGAATTGTATCAACTATTTCTGAATCAGTCATATCTAGAATTTTTATCATATTACTCATTTTACCAGTTTTATGGGATTATTTACTTTTAGTTATTATTTACCAAAATTTAAAAATCGATTAAAATCACATTAACCATGAAATATGTTGTAACTGGTGGTGCTGGTTTTATTGGGAATAATATTGCTAAATTACTGATTAAAAAAGGTCATGATGTAGATATTATTGATAATCTTCACACAGGGAGAAAAGAGAATTTAAAAGAAATTATCGATAAAATAAATTTTTATCAAATAGATATACAAAATAAAAATGATTTAG
>Ga0257122_1000308_pt1 | contig 47599 bp, 41 predicted proteins | sample SI106_120metaG_FD_190146 | JGI IMG/M metagenome (GOLD analysis project Ga0257122, IMG submission 190146) | Marine microbial communities from Saanich Inlet, British Columbia, Canada - SI106_120 | ecosystem: Environmental > Aquatic > Marine > Inlet | place: Canada: British Columbia | collected... | reverse complement strand
ATTCGCTGAGGCGCGGCAAGGAGATGCAGGCTAATCTTCGATGTCTAAATTCGCCATGCCGGCGGTGAGGGCGGCAACAAATAGCCGGAAGACATCGTCGACGTTGACCCCTTCGGGTTCGATATAGTCTTGTACCGAAAGCCCATGAACGACGGCCAGGATAAGGGCGGCGAGCACTTCATCCTCTACGGGGAGTTTTTCTTTCTCACCGCCGAGAGCCTCGGCGATACCCTCGGCGATGGTTTTCCGGGTGGCCGCATTGGATGAACGTAGCCTGTCGTGGAGTTTGGCATCGTGAGCTGCGATGCTCCAAAAGTCTACGCTGAGTCGGAGAAAACGCTTGTCCTTTCGTATCGTCGACCAAAGTGCATTCAAGGCTTTGCGTGCCCGGCGTAGTGGGCTTTCTTCGCTTACCTTCAAATCCTTGGTTACACGCGAAAGGTGCCGATGGTTCATATAGGTGAGAACTTCGTAGAGCAAATGGGCCTTACTGGAAAAGTAGTAATGCACCATGCTCTTTGTAATACCTATTTTGCCGGCGATTTCCTTGATGCTGGTTTCGGCATACCCGCGCTGGGCGAAGCATTTTCCCGCGGCGTTGAGAATCTGGGTAACTTTGCGGTTATCCCAGTCGACGGTCTTCTGGCTAGCGTAGTCGTCGAGCATCAGCCACGTTTAGACGATATAGTTGAGTGCGGAACGGTCGTCGGATTCGATTTGCTTGGCGATGCCGCCATTTTCCGTGAGCACTTGGTGTACGAAGAAGCGCGCTGTCTCAACCTTGTTAAAGTAGAATTGCGCGTCGGGGTTTTCTTCGACCAATTTGCGTTTGGCCGCGTCATCTTCGGCACTGGCGTCGTGGTAAATTGTTGCCAATCTATCATGGGCGATAACAGCCTGCTCTAGCAAGAGCCACGAAACGACGATATTGCCAGACATCTGCAGATAGGGATTCGCCTGCAATACCGGATAGCGTTGATCGCCACTCATGCCCTTCATGCCGAGCTGCATGGTTGACCCCTGCCAACGTCCCAGCTCTTTTTTGAAGGCCGTTATTTCTTTGCCCAAATGGCCATGCTCTTTGTGGTGGTCGATCAGGGTTTGCATATCCGCGCAAAGCCAACGGAAGAGTTGACCCTGTTTCATGGCGAGCTTGCGGCCGAGAAGATCGAGGGCTTGAATACTGTTGGTGCCTTCATAGATAGAGGCAATCTTTACGTCGCGTAGCATTTGCTCGATGGGGTATTCACTGCAATAGCCGTAGCCGCCGAGGACCTGCATCGCTTTGCTGGTCGCTTCAAAGCCCCGATTACTCGCGTAGGCTTTGCAGAGCGGTGTAAGGATTTCCATAACGCCGTAGGCTTTCGCTGCTTCGTCCGCGTCCTTTGAGGCGTGGGCGACATCGCCATAATAGGCGGTCTTCATCAACAGGGCGCGGGTTCCTTCGACCATGGACTTACACCACATCAGCATGCGGCGGACATTTGGATGATCGTCAATGGTAACGCGCTTGGCATCTGGGTCTTTGAAATCGTCGACGCTGGTTCCCTGGACGCGTTCTTTTGCGTACTCACGCGCGTAACCATAGGCTTGACCAGCGACGGCAACACCCTGAAGCCCAACGCCGATACGCGCACGGTTCATCATGCGGAACATATGGAAAAGGCCCTTGCCTTCTTCGCCGATCAGGATGCCGCGGCATTTATCGTTTTCACCAAAATTCAAAGTACAGGTGGGTGAGGCCTTGATGCCCATCTTGTGTTCAATGCCAGCGCAGGTGACATCGTTGAATTCGCCGTTGCTGCCGTCGTCCGTGGGCCAATATTTGGGAACGAGATAGAGGCTGATGCCCTTGAAGCCCGAGGGCGCGTTGGGGGTGCGCGCCAATACCAAGTGGGCATGGTTTTCGGTCATGTCGTGGTCGCCGGCCGAGATGAAGATCTTCGTACCGGTGATCAGCCAGGTGTCACCATTGGGTTTGGCCATGGTCTTAATATCGCCGATGGCGCTACCCGCTTGGGGCTCTGTCAGGCACATGGTCCCTTGCCAATCGCCATCGAGGAGTTTGGGAATATAGAGGTCATTGACTTCTTTGGTGCCGAATTCGGTGAGTACTTCCACAACGCCTGTGGAAAGCCCTAGCGCAACGGCGAAGGCACAGTTGGCGCCTACGTTGATTTCGCCGGCTGCGACACCGACGATATGCGGCAGGCTCATACCGTCATAGTCTGGGCCTTCCGTAACTCGGCCCCAGCCGTTTTCGAAATACGCTTTGAACGCTGCGGGATAGCCTTCGGGCGTTTTGACTTTGCCATCGACAAAGCTGCAGCCTTCTTGGTCGCCTGTTCGATTGAGCGGGGCGATCATTTCTTTGTTGAACTTCGCGCATTCGTCGAGCAGGAGATCGACCGATTCACGGTCCAGATCTGAATACGCCTCCATGGCTGCCAACTTTTCGAAGGGGAGGTATTCGTAGAGGGCGAAACGAAGATCTCTTAGGTCATAAAAATATTCTTGGTCAGGCATGGCCTCTCCTTTAGGTGTCTTGGCAGTTAGATTCCACCTTCTATATAACGCATGTTTTGGGTTGGTGCAACGCGTCAAACCTAGGGCGACTGACGCAAATAGTCCTTTTGTTTTAGCTATATACAAAAAAGTCAACACGCGTCAAAAAACCGGCCGCCCGGCCGATTTTCTCCTGTTGCTGCGCACGTTTACGTCGCTGATTCTTGACGTGCCCGGGGAAGCGTGGGTGGATAGAGGAATGGAGCCCAATACTGTCGTTATTATTACGTTTGCTGGCTATTTGGTGCTGCTGCTGGCCATCGGTTGGTGGGGAGAGCGGCGTTTTGGCAAGGGTTATGCGGGGTTTGTTGCGGCCGACCATTCGCTCGGGGCCTGGGTAACGGCCATTAGCGCGGCGGCGAGTTCTGAGAGTGCCTGGGTTATGTTGGGCTTGTCTGGACTTGGCTGGAAGCATGGGTTGGGGGCGTACTGGGCGGCGGGGGGGTGTGCCTTCGGTTTTATCATCACGTCGTTGTGGGTGGTTCGTCAGCTGCGCGCCTCTGCGGGCCGGTACAAGGTGCTGACCCTGGGCGACTATTTCGCAGAACATTTGGGTGCTGGGAATCCTCGGGCAAAGTCGAGCTTGCGCGTTGTTTCGTCGTTGTTGATTTGTTTCTTCCTCACCGTGTACGTCGTTGCGCAATTCACGGGTGCGGGCAAGCAGATGAACGAGATGGGGCTGATGAGTTATAGCGGTGGTGTGCTGATCGGTGCGGCGATCGTCGGCATCTACGTGTTGCTCGGCGGGTACGCGGCGGTTTGTTGGACCGACACCATTCAAGGCCTCTTGATGGGCGCGGTAATGTTGATTCTGCCAGCCTATGGATTGATAAAGGCGGGGGGCTTCGCAGCTATCGGAGAGATGCTGCAGGCGAATAACATCGGTTCATTTTGGGTGGGGGGCCAAGGCCCGACGTCGGAAGCGATCGGTTTTGCGCTCACGTATTTCGGTTTTTCGCTGGGCTATCCGGGAATGCCTCATTCCGTGATTCGATATATTACCGTAAAGGATCAAAAAGAAGCGTCGCGAGCGGCTTGGATTGGCGCCATCTACGGAACATTGATTCTCTTCGGTTCAGCATCCTTTGGGTTGATCGCGCGCGCGTTCGTTACGACGCTGACCGATCATGAAGGCGTTCTGCCGGCCTTTACGTCGGGCCATATGCCTCCGATCATCGGCGGCGTTATCTTGGCGGCCGTCAGTGCCGCGATGATGTCGACTGCAGACTCGCAGCTGATGGTTTCTGCGACGTCGTTGATTCACGATATTTGGTATAAGGTCATTCGGCGACGGCAAGAGACCCCGGCAGATAGACGGATGGTCATCTCCACGCGAGTCATTTTGGGTGTGATGACGTTGGCTGCTCTCGCGCTCGCTTTGATGAAGCCAAGGGTGATCGACACGATCGTGCTCTTCGCGTGGGGTTGTCTCGGCTCGGCCTTTAGCCCGGTGATTCTGCTTTCGATCTATTGGCGACGCTTCACGTGGCAGGGGGCTCTCGGGGCGATGGTCACGGGGCCCCTATTCATCGTTATCTGGCAGGGGGCTGGCTTCAATAGCATTGTGCACGGCCTGATCCCCGGCACCCTTGTCAGCACCTTCGCCGCCATACTTCTTTCGTTGCTTTCTCCGGCCGCAACACCGCGTGAAGTGCAATAAGCGAAGCTCTAGTCTTCGTCCAGACGGTCAACGGTTGCTTTAGGGCCCGTCAATGTTGCGCCGGGATCTCGCCGCTTTTTCTTTTCGCGGCTGATATCCTCGGTGGCCATGACGACGGTGGTATGTTCTTCACCCGACATGTCGCCAAAAGAGAGTTCTTGGCTGGATAGGGTGATTCGGCCGCTTGCCGTAGCATCTTGAGCGGGAAGATAAATCTTAAACGTCGTGCCCACATCTTCCCGGCTCGACAATGAAATATGGCCGCTGTGGTTCTTTACGGCCCCGTAGACGATAGCGAGGCCCAGGCCTGTGCCGGTATCGGCGCCCTTGGTGCTGAAGAAGGGCTCGTAAGCGCGTTTGCGCGTTTCCTCGTCCATGCCGCAGCCCGTATCTGCAACGGTGATCATCACCGTCTCTCTGGAACCGACGCCTGGCAGATCCAGCGATTCCTTCGCACTAACTTTTACCCGTTTCGCTTTGATAGTCAGTTGGCCACCGTTGGGCATCGCATCTCGTGCGTTAAAACCCAGGTTGCTGAACATCTGATGCAGTCTGACGCTATCACCGAGTACCCATAGATTCGGTTGAATGTCGCTGATCAGTTCGATTTGGCTGCCAAAATTGCGGCGAAATAGGCGACAGAGTTCGTTGAGAATATCGGACACCGATGTCAGTGAGAGTTCTTCTCGTTCCATGCGCGCGAAACCGAGCAGGCTTCGCGTTAAATCTACCGCACGTTGGGTCGCTTCCTTCATCTCCGACAGACATTCCCGCACCTCCAAGTTACCGATGGCTTTTTTGTCTGGGAGTTCCTCCAAATACTGGAAGCTCGAAACGAGAGCGGCCAACAGATTATTGAAGTCGTGAGCAAAGCCACTGGCGAGCCGGCCGATGGATTCCATTTTCTGCGATTGCAGAAGGTGTTCTTCAGCGCGGTCGTAGTAGGTGAACATCAGAATGGTATCTGATGCGAGCTGGATCTTATCTCCGAAGCGCAGCGGTGACTTATTTATGGCTTCGCCGTTAAGAAATGTCCCGTTGCGGCTTTCTAAGTCTTCAAGGACGTAATCATTGCGCTCGTTTCGAGAAATACGAGCGTGGTGACGAGATACGTGGATTGAAGGGATATGGACTTCGCACGTGGTCTCTCGGCCGAGCGTTGCCTCCCGATCCACGGGAAAGCTTTTGCCCGCCTGAACCCCCGCAAGCTGCACAAGTCGAACGTCTCGCGCGTCTTGAACACTCCGCGTCTTCTTCGGTGAGACATTGCCGCTGGACATCGTAATCCAATGATACGCAATGATCGGCCATGGGGCCTAAGGTTTTATCGTTTTGGGGGTATAGGGCGACTTTGGGTTGGGGAGCCGATCGGCGGAATTCCTATTTCCAAAACCAACGTTTCTTCTTATTTTCCCCTTTTTCTTCTGCAGGTTGCAGGTCCTCGATGGCATCTCGGAAAAGGGATTCAAGGGCTTTGCTGCGGCCCTCCGTATTGTCATCGAGAAAACGCTGAAGGCCGCTGTCGGCTTCGCTGAGGGGGTTGCCTTGCCGGACGTCTTCGGGCGCATGTCTGGCGTCTCGATTTGCAACGGGGAGATCGGCAAAGGGATCGGTGAGCTCATTCGGTTCCGAGCCAGCGTTGCCCTTGGGCGCGGCGAAAAAGTTGGGCTTTCTATTGAAGCGCGGCGGTGTTCGTTGTGGTTCGGGATCGAGTGGGTCCGGCTTGGGTATGTTGCGAATGACGCACGGAAGAGGCCCTGTGACTTTCGGACGATCGACTTCGAGGGCCCCGAGCTTTCGCCCCTCTTCTGACTTCAGCCGCCCGTTCATCTTTGGCTTCAAAACATCGTTAGCATGCGCGTCAATACGATCAGCGGGTATTGGGGGGGCTTGCGAAGTCTCCGAGTCGTAGCTTCGGACATAGCTCTTCATCAGCGTCAGAATATACGGAGCCGGACGATTGAAATGAATGGCCCACGCGTAGCTACCGGAATGCTGGGTTTCGCGCAGTAGTTTACCCTTCACGGAAACCCATTCGTCGAGACCAGGAAATTTGAGATGAATGCGTAGGTCGAGGCCAGCCTCGGCACGCGCAGGTGGATGAACCAGCATGCCGCCCAGGCTGATATTGACGCCTCTACAACCGACTTGGCGGCCTGATGCGTAGATCACGGTCTTGGCTGGAAAGGGCAACCGTGGAAAGGCCCGTCGGTCAGGGTGAATCACATTCATGAGCTTAGCACGCGGGCCAAATTGCGCAGCCCCTGGCGGGGCTTGATCCCACAAACACCTGCCAATATTCAGTTTATAGCTTGTCTTGCCAGATTTTGCTCCCACGAGGGCGATCGGGTTCATCCCCCTGTTGAGAGGGATTGCTCCATATGCTAAGCCCATATTATTACAGCGCAATATAGAATCCGTGGTGTTGCGAGAGCCCTCGCATACGGCCCTGCTGCCGATGATCTGAGGCTTGCGCTCGGCTTGTGTGCGCCTATAGAGTAATGAGGATGGATACCAGAGAAGAGATTATTGCCGTTACCTCATCCCGCCGTGACCGGCCCCTGGCCGTGGTTGCCATGGGGGGACACGCTTTCATTCAATCGGGTGAACCGGGCACGAAAGAGGTACACGATAGAAACGCTGCGGAGATTTCTGCGGTCCTCATGACGCTGATCGAACGCGACTACAATGTGATCATCACCCACGGCAATGGTCCGCAGGTGGGGCAGTTGATGCTGCAAACCGATCTTACCCACGACAAAGTGCCACCGATGCCTTTGGATATTTTGGTGGCGGATACACAAGGCTGGTTGGGTTATGTGTTGCAGCTGGCTTTACTCAATCAACTGCGGCGGAGGAATATCGAGCGATACGTTGTCACCGTGGTCACCCAGGTGTTGGTAGATAAGCGTGACCCTGCCTTTAGGAATCCAACAAAACCAGTCGGCCATTTCATGTCCCAAGAAGAGGCGGAAGCTCAGAGAGATCGGCTCGGCTGGAATATCATGGAAGATGCTGGTCGAGGCTGGCGCCGTGTTGTTCCTTCACCGAAGCCTCAGAAAGTCGTTCAACGGCAGATGATTCGTGAAGCCGCCCGGGAAGGAAATATCGTTATCGCCGGAGGTGGCGGTGGCATTCCCATTATCAAAAATAGCCACGACGACTATACGGGCGTGGAAGCCGTTATCGACAAAGACCTCACGTCCAGCGTATTGGCCGGTAGCGTCGGCGCCGAATTGTTGATCATCCTCACCGATATTCCTCAGGTGTTGGTCAACTATCGTAAGCCCAATGAGTATCCTTTGGGGGCGGTGACATTACAGGAAGCAGAACGTCTCTATGCCGAAGGGCATTTCGCCGCGGGGAGCATGGGCCCTAAAGTTGAAGGCATCATTAATTTCCTAAAGGACGGGGGACGGCGGGGTGTTGTGACCAATGCCGACGGTCTCGAAGCGGCAATAGAAGGACGGGGAGGCACTCACTTCGTGGGTGGGCTCTAACAGAATCTATAGAATCCACTCGGTAGAATAGCCTTCGGCTGCCAGCATCTTGGCGCAAAGAGCATTGGCACGGTCTGTCAGTTCCTGCTCATCGATCGTTACCAAGCGACCTCCTTCGACGACGATCTTACCATTGACGATAGTGGTGTCGGCGTTATGCGATGAGCCCGAAAAGATCGTGGCCGCAAGCGGATCGGCCAACGCGCCAGCGTAATCGAGTCTATTCATTTCGAAGAGGGCCAAGTCCGCAGCCTTTCCTTCCTCAATGCTGCCAATAGAATCCCAACCGAGTAGAGAAGCACTACCGCGTGTGGCGATGTGGAAAACCTCTTCGGCGCCGATGGCTGCGGCACCTTCTTTAACCCGTTGGAGGAGCAGGCAGTTGCGAAGTTCGCCGAGCATATCCGAGCTATCGTTGGATGCGCTGCCGTCGACGGCCAGACCGACCCGCATATTGCGTTTGCCCATTTCCAAAAGCCTGCAGATACCCGATCCCAGGCGCATATTCGAGGAGGGGCAATGGGCGATGCCCGTGCCTGTTTCGGCCAGCTGGTCGAGCTCCTGATCATCAAAAAAGATACCGTGGGCGTACCAGACATCCTTACCGAGCCAATCACAGTCGGCCATCAAAGCCAGCGGGCGTTTGCCGTAGTTTTCGAGGCAATAGGATTCTTCGTCGCGCGTTTCCGCCAAATGGGTATGTAGATAGACACCGTATTGGCGGGCCAGCTCGGCGGTTTTCTTCATCAGATCGGCAGAGACAGAAAAGGGGGAGCACGGAGCGAGAGCAAGGCGCCGCATAGAGAAGCGGGAATCGTCGTGGAAACTTTCGATCAACCTTTTGCTGTCTTGCAGAATGGTAGCTTCGTCTTGGACGACCGAATCTGGCGGCAACCCTCCCGAACTCTTTCCTCGGGACATGCTGCCTCGGGTTGCGCAGAAACGAATGCCGATTTTTTCGGCCGCTGCAAATTGCGTGGCGATCAGATCTTCAGCGACCCCCTGAGGGAATACATAGTGGTGATCGCTAGAGGTTGTGCATCCGGTTTTCAACAACTCTGCGGAGGCCAGTTGAGTGGACACATCGATCACCTCAGCATCGAGATGAGCCCAAATGGGATAGAGCGTGATCAGCCAGTCGAAGAGCTCGACGTTCTGCGCTGCGGGAATATTTCGCTGCAGCGTCTGATACATATGGTGGTGGGTATTGACGAGGCCCGGCACAACGAGCTTGGTCGAACAATCGAGAACTCGGGCGCCCTCAGCCTCAATGTCGCGGCCAATGCGCACGATTGCATTGCCGTCGATGAGCAGGTCAACACCACGGTGACGTTGACGGGAGCCATCACCCGTATAGAGATGGTAAATATTCTTGAGCAGCGTACGCATCGATTATTCGCCTTCCAGGTATCCGCCTTCCAGGCAAACCTATCCCTTAGGACGAGATGAAAACTACGCGCGGTATAGGGACGGCTACGACTAAAGGGTTTAGTTGAGGCCGAATTTCTCTTCGAAGAGCTTCTTGCCTTTGGCGTTTAGCTTGTAGAAATTCGAATTCCCTTCGCTACGATCGACGGTGATCGAGGTGGGCTTGCTGCGCCGAATATAGCGAGCCACGTTGGGCGGCTCTAGGCTTACGGCTGAGCGTGCCATGACCATACGCGCGATTTGAGCTGGCTTCAGCGAGCCCCCGCCTTCGAGGTCTGCTACACCAAGGCACCAAATGATACGGGCCAAATAGGTGCTGCCGTTGATCGCATCTTCCGTATCGAGAACGCGTACGCGGTTACTAAGGTCTTCATTTTCGCTGACCAAGCCGCGCTTCTTGCCGCTCTTTTTCTTCGCTGCCTTCGGTGCTGCTTCGGCTGCTGGTTTGCTTGCCGTCGCAACAGGTGCAGGCTTGACCGCCGGCGCGACTGGCGCGGGTGGCGGTGTATAAGGCGTGGCCTCAATGTCTCCATTGCCTCGTTGCAGCACCGAGGTCACCGACGGTGGTACCCCCATGGATTCTGCGAAATCGGCGACGACGTTAAGCGTGGTACGCACGCGATCTTGAACTAGCTTGACTACATCTTGAGCCCGCTGGATCATGGCTCCCTCCAAAGTCCGTTTTACTACCTGGTAACAACCACACCGATCCACGATGGACTCGGTCGATGATTCACTATTCGTTCGTATGCTCAATGACTTTCCACAGTTTCGTCAAGCCCTATCCCCAAGATCTTTTAGGGACTCAGGACCCGGCGGAGCAAAGCTCTGTTAACACACCATGCGTCGATTTGGGGTGCAAAAAAGCGATTTGGCACCCATGCCCACCGGGCCTTGGATTCTCGTCTATCAAACGGATCTCTTTTTGCCGCAGCCCTTGGAGTGACTCGTCTAAGTCGTCGACGTCAAAGGCGATATGGTGGATACCCTGTCCCCGTTTGGCGATGAACTTCGCTACCGGACTCGCATCGTGGAGGGGCTCCAAGAGCTCGATGGTCGATTCTCCCACTTTGAGAAAGGCCACCCGCACGCCCTGGTCTTCCACAACTTCCTCGCCCACCAATTCCAAACCCAAGACATCTCGATAATGGCGAATCTGCTCGGCCAAATTGTCGACGGCAATAGCGATGTGCGCGATTTTATTGATGGACATGGACTTCTACCCCAGCGATGACGCTCCGCAGCATTTGTATACCGAAATCTCTGGCACTTGGCAACGGTGAAAGATCTCACTGCCTTTGGGCTATCGGTGAGTCCGTTCCAAGAGTCTTGTTGACAGGGTTTGGCCCTAGGCCGCAGGATCAATGGATGGCCCCGCTAGCTCAGAACGAGACCGAGCCACCCGTAGGCAATAGCCCGGGACTCGAAAATTTGCTCACCTCGTTGGTGGAGCAGGCGCGGGCGCTGGCAACGCGTCTGGCCGGAGATCCAGAACGCGGGGTGCCCTGTCATTTCTGTGGGACCGCCATGCCCCTCTGGGAGAACCTACTGGTTCAACAACTAGCGGGCGTACCCGCGCATGTGGAATGCCCCCACCAGGCGCTCGAGGCGCGTTTACGGATCGCCGGTCCGGCCCGCGACTTCCCCTATACCGAATTTTCGTCCGCTGTAGAGCGTCGCATGCGCGTTAAGCACCCTGACTACTGCGGCGGCCTCATCGAAAACCAATAGGCGAACCGACCACCTCTTAGACCCATGAGTGCGATATGAGTGCTAACGGAGAAAACCTTCTGGCCCTGCGTGCGCGTCTGGCTGAACACAAACAAGAACATCTGCTGCGCTTTTTCGATGAACTCGATCAAACGGGAAAGGACCGTTTGCTTGAAGATATCGCTCGCGTCGACTTTGCGTGGCTTGAGCGGGTTTGGCGAGGCGAGGAAAAGGAAGGCGAGGGACTGATTGAGCCCTACACGGATGCTATCGCATTGGATGCCAGCGATCGTGCTGAGGCTGTCAGCAAAGGACAATCCGCGTTGGCTGCCGGCCAGGTGGGAACCCTTCTCGTTGCGGGTGGCAGTGGTTCACGCCTCGGCTTCGACGGTCCCAAGGGCAACTTCCCCATCGGTGAGGTAAGTGGCAGAACCCTTTTCGAAATCTTTTGCCAACGCCAACTCGCCCTGGGGCAGCGTTTCGGTCAAATACCGCCACTCTATTTGATGACGAGTCCCGACAATCATCAACAGACCTTGGATATTTTCGCGGAGAACAGCAATTTCGGCATTCCCGCCGAGCGACTATTGATCTTCCCTCAGGGGGAAGCGCCCACCGTCGACGAATCTGGCAAATTGCTTCTCGGTGCGAAAGATCAGCTGGCTTGGTTTGCCAACGGCAATGGAGGTCTTTTCGCCGCCATGAAAGATGGGGGTGCATTCGACCATATGCGGGAAGCGGGTGTTGTCAGTATTAGTTATGTTCAGGTGGATAATGCGTTGGCGCTCGCCTGCGATCCCCGTTTCGTTGGCTATCACCTTTTGCGGGACGCAGAGTTTTCCAGCAAGGCCATGCCCAAAGCCGGCCCCATGGAAAAGGTGGGCAACTACGCCTGGGTCGATGGGCGATTGTGGATCGTGGAGTATTTCGAAATATCCGATGCGCTGGCCCATCAACGCGACGACCAGGGGCAACTTCTTTTCAACTACGGCAACCCGGGGCTTTTTGTTTGGAGTCGGGGTTTCGCAGAAAGGCAAGCGAGTCGACTCGACCTGCCCTATCATAAGGCCCACAAGAAAATTCCCCACCTTGGCGATGACGGAACGATGCGCTCACCCGAATCGCCCAACGGCTACAAATTTGAATGCTTCGCTCTCGACACGCTGGCCGATACGGATCGCACGGCCCTCATCGTTTGTGAACGTGAAGCCGAATTTGCGCCGGTTAAGAACGCGTCGGGCGTCGATAGCCCTGACAGTGCTAGAGCCTTGATGAGCACGCTTTATCGAGGGTGGCTGAAGGGCGCGGGTGTCGAAGTTCTAGAGGGGCAGGTGGTGGAGATCAGCCCGCTCTTCGCTCTTGATGCAGAAGAGCTCAAATCGAAGGTTCCCCCAGCACTACCCAGCCAAGGGCCGCTTTATCTGAAATAGTCGTAGGGTGGGTTTAGGGGGTAGGTAGCGGAATAGCAGCCGGCGCATTCGTCGGTGCGGAATTACTGCCCTGGGCGTTCATTCCAGATTGGTTCCACGACTGCGCACTGGTTATGTCCGTTGGCTTGACTACCGTGACTTCGATGGCGACGACGCTAATGCCGTCTCGCCCAATGCCTTCCGAACGGATCACCAAGCGATTGTCGGCATCGTGGGTGGCGCGCCAGCGATCGGTCTCTTTTCCACCGAACCCTTCCGGTGGGGCCGCGCATTCCTCGGTTTCACCGGCGGGGAAACCGTCACAATCCATCCATTCCGCCGGATCGTTTTTGATATAGACGGTGTAAGTGAGGTTAGCCTTATTGACGACGTCGACACTGCTGTCCGCAAAGATCTGTTTTTGAATGAGGGCATCTCCCGTTTCATCGCAGAGGTAGACAGCACCTTTGGATTCGACCCAAGCTGCCTTGGCGCAAGGGTTTGGGGGGGTGTCATCGGCAGCTCGCATATAGGGGCTCCAGCCGTCGGGGTCGGCGATATGTGAAGCCAGGAAGGCTTGGGCGTAAGCGATGCCGGCTTCCGCCGCATAAAGCGCTTCCTGGCGCCGTGAGAGATTCGCCCCCACTTTTTGGCTTCTTGAGGCGACCCACATGACGGTCAGGCCGAGCGCCATGACGACGACCGTAATGATCATGGTCATGACCAAGATCGATCCTTGTTCAGATTTTCCGCCCTTGGTCTGGGATGCAGAGCGCGTTGTGGCTGTCTTTCGCTTCATGATCAACTACTCGGATATGAAATTGGGTCGCAAATTGCGTGGTCTCACACTCGCTGTCAGATAGTTGCGCTGGTAGCGGTCCGAACCCAACGCTTCGGGATGGTCTTCGGCGGCGGCCCGTTTGCCTTTCGGACCTGAGCTCTTCTCCGTGCCGGAGCGCATCGTCAAGCTAACACGTACCGCTAAGATATTTTGAGCTCCGCCGGGGTTTCGTCCCAGCGCGATACAGTCGGGGACGACGTCGCCTAGGGCATTATAAGCCCATTCGTCCTCGGTTTCTTTTGTCGTTGTTTCAAGGGTACCGTTTCCGTTGTCGTCACAGGCAGCGGCCAACTGCAAATCTTCGATGCCTTCGGCGACGACTTCTAGATTTCCCATGTCGCTTTTGGGATCGTCCATGGAAGAGGTTGACCACGTGACGAGCTTGGGTGGATTGCTATCGGAATCGATAGCAAAAAACCGGGGTATGGAATTGTATTGGGCGATTAACGGGATGATCTGCACCTCACCCCATCTGTCATCTGGGTAACTATCGAACATATTGAAGCCGCCCGGTGGATTGAAGTCGGAAATACCGGAGTTATGGATCAATTTCCATTTGTCGCCGGAAAGCATCTCGTCGGATGTGAGCTGCATAAGAACGCATTGGGCGTCGGTTCCGGGTAGGGTGAAGAGGATGAAATCGTCAGCCTTTAAGCCCGCCGGACTCTCGATGAAGTTGTTGGCAGCCGTTGGCGGCGTGTTGTGCGAGTGCATACTCAGACCATTCGGAGAGGCATCGAAGCCATTGGCATACGTGACAACGAAAGAGTCTACGCCGTCATCCGCGGCGTCGGCCGGTGAATCGCAGTCCGCTGGTTTTCGTTTAAGCAAATTGCAATTGTTATAAATCGTGAGGCCCGAAAAGAGGGACCGCGCCGTTCCGTCCGCCGCGTCGTAAACACGGACTTCGCCACTCGGGCAGCCTGCAAAGCCCGCTCCTGCGTGCCGAATCTGCCGCTGGATAAATTCCATGGCGCCCCAAAGCGCCTGCGTCGACGTGACGTTATTTAGCTGCCGACTATAGTTATTGCTCTGGCCCGCCATCATATAGAATAGGCCAGCTGAGAGCATCGCGGCGAGAGCGGTGGAGATCACCAATTCGACGAGTGTTACCCCCGCTTCATTGTTTCGCCGCGCCATCGCGGTTTTTTCAATCGTCCGCTTCATTGATACCTCGCCGTGCCGACGACCACTTCCCGGGTGTGGTAGCCACCTTCTGTGTTCTTCTGCACGTCGCTCCATCTCACGCGAATGAGGATTCGGCGTAGTTGCGCGAGACCCGCGTCGTCGACCCAGCGTTCAACACGATAGGGACCGGCACCGATGCCGTCCGCACCGACATTTGCCAACTCGACACTTTCCCCCTCAGTCGAATCATAGCGGGTCATCGTAAGCCACTGGTCACCCGTGAGTGCCGGTGCTTCAGGGCGACCTTGGAGCTCCTCTAAGTAGCGCTGAGCGAGGCGTAATGCTTCTCCGGCGCGTTGGCCGCGCGTGGTCTGATTGATGGCTGCAACCTGCATCGCGGCGAGGCCAAGCAATACGACGGTGAGCACCAGCATGGTCATGAGCACTTCGACCATGGTGAAGCCACGTTCGTTCATATCGTTCATTGAGTGTTGCATCGTGATGGGCTCTGCTAATGCAGGCCATATGCCATGCTTGGATCAGCGGGGTCGGCGGAGACGTCTGATGTGATAATCAGGAGTTAACTGAATTCCATGGGGGGGTACAACCCTAGCGGATCGGCAAAGGTTTCAAGACCTCGCAAATTTTGCGGAGCTGGGATAGCGGAGCGCGGGCGAATCAGGCACAAGGATAGCCTGCGCGTGGTCTACCGCCGTCTACAATAGACGTTAGAACGTGTAGATCCGCGCCGCGTCCTGCATTTCGTCGAAAGAGAGTTTTTCCTCTTCTTCCTGACTGCTCACACTTCTCGGACGCTCGGGCGCCACAGTGCTTACAGGGGGACTTTCCGTCTCTTTCTCAGGGCTTTCGACAACCGGTTCAGGCAACGGCAGCACCGCGCCCTCAAAGAAAGAAGAGATTCGCCCCTCGACGAATTCGCTCATACTCATATTCTGATTTTCGCAATAACTGCGTATACGATCGTAGGTTGAGCCGCGTATGGACACGCTTCGTCGTGTCTGCTTTTTGGCCATGCCAAAACCCTCCAAGCTTTTCTTTTTATATTGCGAGCTTGCAAGGCATAGGTCAAGAGAAAACACGACATCTTGTAGTTATCCACAGATTGTCCACAATATGTAGTGCGCTCTTCCATATAGCGAGAAAGCTTCGGATATTTGAGGTGTTGAAACAGGTTGTGCACAGGTAGAACCCTGCTTTTCCACACCTTTTCCACAGGTCCAAGGAAAATGGCGGTGCTAGGGTCAAATGCTCAGTGCCCTGGAGTTTTCGGGCTGCGGGGCTTATCCCGCACCATTAAAATTTTTCTGGCGACGGCCATGGGATAAGGTCAGACGTGGGTTTTTATCTGAAAAAGACGATTCCGTTGGTGATCCTGCTCGCCGCTGTCTCCTGTAGGGATGAAGGCACGAGCCCAGAGAAGAAATCCGCTTCCACCCGCGCCCCTCAACTCAACATTCAGAATAATCGCGGACTGCTTTTTACCTATTTCGATTTTCGCGCTGAAATGAAAACCGTCGATTCGATCGAGCACGTGCCGAAGTTGGTGCGCGCTGATGTGATGGTCATCAATCCGGCACAACGGCTGAAGGGCGATCGCATCTACGTCGCCGACTTGTCCAAGAAAAATGAAAAAGGCAACTACTCAAACCGCGTTGAGCGTCGAGGCGAATGGCTGGCGCGGGTCATGCCTAAAACAAGTCGGCTCAAGGTGGGCGTGAAACTGGCGGTTAATCAAAGCGCGGCTACGGACCAACAGACGCGCGCGGCGCCTCTAAAGGCCGAGTCAAAAAGAAGTCGGTTACGTCGACAAAAACGCAGCAGGTCTTCGCGTCAAACAGCGCGCAAGACGGCGCGAAAGACGACGCGGAAGAAAGCGCCCACGAAGGTTGCGGTGGTTACGCCCAAACAATCCATGCCGCATCTACCTGCTTTGGGCACAAGTCCGGCTGAAACTACGAAAACGAATACCAAGCCCAGCACCGCTGCCCCCAAGACGCGTCGCGGCGGTGTTGTACTTTTCGGCACGGGTTGGTGTGGGTCATGTAAGGCTGCGCGACGGTATTTCTTGGCCCGGAAAATACCCTTTCGAGATTTGGACGTGGAAAAAGATGCCGAAGGTGGACGGTACTATGCGGCCGTGGTCAAGCGTGCCGGCTTACGCCCTGGGGTAGTGCCCGTGATTTTGATCGGTAGTCGAGTCTTACAGGGGTTCAGCGCGTTTCAGGTTGGCTCGGCCCTCGCCCAAATGGCCGCCAAGTCGACCGCCGCCAATTCGGGTGGTTAGGGCTTCAGAACACTAACTGCGATGAGGTCTTGTCGCAGTGTATCGGCCGATTCGAATTGCTTCGCCTGCATGCCGAAAGCTCGGGCTCCCTCGATATTCTTCTGTCTATCGTCGACGAAATAACACTGCTCCGGCTTTACGCCAGCCCGTTGGCAGAGCGCTTCGTAAATTTTAGAGCTCGGTTTTCTGGCGCCCACTTCGTAGGAGACGACGTAGTCCTCCACGAACCGGTCGAGGGCGAGGCGTTTCTTGATCTCCTCGAACCAGATCGGATAGTTGGAAAGGACCCATAAACGCGTGTCGGCAGCCTCTAGTTCGACGAGCAACGAATCCATGCCTTCGATGAAGAAGAGGTTGTCAAAGATCGTTTGTCGCACCAGCGTGGCGGAGGGAAAGCCCTCCGCTTGGGGGTCGATGTGGGGATGGTAGTAGGTCTTGAAGAAGACCTCCTCACTGATGGCACCCTCCTCAAAACGCGGCCAGACGGTCTGATCGATGGCGGCCCAGATTTCATTCATCGGCTTTTTATAGAGAGGAAGTAGATAGCGAAAAAAGGGATCGACGATCAACGTATCCATAAGGTCGAGCACGATGAGTTGAGGGGCGATCATGGCCGCAGTCTAGACGCCCCTGAGGTAAATCACCAGAGGCGTGGCAGTCAGAGAACGGGTTAGCGAACTTCCAGCCAACTTTCGGTAAGCGGCTGAGCGGCGGCGGCGCCGGGAAGGGCTCCGGGGGAAACCATCTTGCTGGTGGCAACGTTGGGGCCTCGGGCCGAGATCGACATCGCCACGTTCGTTGCACCGCCCACCAGTGTTAGACCCGAGGCCTGGGTTTGCGGCAGCTTTTTTGTATGCATCACATTGGCAGAACCCGCAGAGAGTGACATACGGACGATAAAGCTATCACCAACGGCAATTTGATTGCCCTGACATTTATAGGCCGGCGGTTGGTAGAAGAGATAAAACGCTTCCGTCTTCATGGCGTTGAGCGAGTTCGTCAGTAACAGGGGCCGGCTGCTGGGCCGTGCGGGCAGGCCCGCCATCATCGTGGGCATCGCGGCCATGCAGGCATCTGGATCCCAGACCGTATGACCATCTCCACATGCGTTGGGCTCGCAAAGAGAGTCTAGCGGGCAGGAGAAATTGGGATAGGTGCTTTCGTCGATACTTCCCGCATCCTCAGCGAAGAGGAAGATCTTTGAAGCGATGGGGGATACGCCCATCGTATCTTCGAACGAGCCAGAGGAGGCAGCGATGATCGCGACATCCCCTTCGTTGCGCTGCACCGCTGGGGCGTAGAAGAAGGGGTAGTCCATACTCAGCCCTACGCCATTGACTTCCAAATTATCGACAGCGCTGTCGGGGTCGGCGAGGTTGGCGCGCCACATGCGCCCGAAGGGGCCCACTTGATAGGTCGCAATAATCTGCGGACCGTTGACGGAGACATCCATGGTCATCGCAGCTACATCTGCCGTGGCTGCCGCGCTCGTGCTATTCAGGTCGGGGATCTCGTGTTGGCCCGGCCCATCGATAATCCAATAGGGGAAGGCGGGATCGTTCGCCGTTCCGCCCGTCGCAGTCACGGCATAATTGTAATAATTCCCCGCGGTGCTCATCGGGTCGTCGTCGACGTAGCCACTGGCCATCGCGGCCCGACCGCCAATGGCGGCGCCGGCGACCTTATCCCAAAAGAGGGCGGGTAATGAAAACGTCTGACCGAGGCTATCGGCTGCACCGGTGACCACGGGAGAACCGGCGGCCGAAGTCGTAGCCAGTACGGCGATCGGTGGATCAGCCAAGGCGCAGGCATCACCGTCGCAGCTATAGGGCGCGCTGATATCTAGGACAACAAAATCATCGCCGCCCGGTCCCATGGTTTGTACGAGTTGGGTTCTCCATTCTCCGCGACGGTGAACCATATCCTCTACGCGAGGAGAATTGGCCATCAGATAGACAAAATTGCTGGGGTCTTCATCCTGGCCACCCTTTTTGTATAGGTCGTAGGCTTTCTCCAATAGTTGGGGTGGAAAATAGGCGAAGATTTCATTGCCGGTGGTGGGATCGACGGCGTGAATCAATCCACTATTCGACGCGATATACGTCAGCGCGACCCGCTTTGGCTTGAATGTCTCATGGTCTTGCACGGTGCCGTAGTTGGGGTAGCCATCGACGGTAGCAGGCACCATCCGCAACAGTGCGCCCAATCGATTGCCGCTCTTGCCGACCAATTGTTGGAGGAAACCTTCGAATTCGGCGGGCAGAGGGTCGCCCCCCGTTGCATTGGCCCAAACGGCATTCAGACCATCGCCGCCACAACCAGAGCAGCCGCCGTTTAGATTGATCGTACCGGAGCCGTCGTCTGCCATGAGGGGAACCGGCGCTCCATCACCACGGGAATTATGAAAGCCGGTATAGATTCTTCGGCTCTTCCAATCCTTGGAGGCGAGTTTCGTGCTGAACTCCCAGATCTCAGCCGGGGGCGTCTGCGTCATGTCGAGCGCCCTGAATCGACCCTGCCAACCGGGATATTCGGTGGAGGCGATCAGCGAAACGTTGAGTGCACTCTTGCTATTCGGAAGGGTTGCCGCGCCAGGGGCATCGGTAACGTGCTCCGTCTTTACCATGTTGAAGATTGCGGTCTTGAGGGCGTTTACGAGTTCCGATTCGTTTTTTGTGATCACCGCTTTGGCACTGCCATTGCCACCATCGCCGTCATCACCGATATCGGCCATCTTGTGGAGTTCGTCTTCCGCGCCGGCCATCAGACCGGGAAGCCCGATGGTAATTAATTTGATGGGATTAATCGGATCTTGGAAATAGAGCGTTTTGACGGCATCGTGGATACCTTCCGCAGGATCGTCCTGTCCGTCGGTGAGCACAATGACGTAGCGTGGCCGACAGCTTGAGTCCGAATCCATTGCGGCGCGGTTGGTAAAGGCCGTACCCGCGAGCTGTACGGAATCGGTCAACGGCGTCAGGCCAACAGCCAAGAGGCCGCCGTTATCCGTATAATTGAGAAGCTCCATGATCTCCGCAATGGAATGATCATGTCCCTCCTGGTTGTCATCGCCGGAGGCACTCAGCCACGCGTAGTTTATGGCTGCGGAGATGCCTTCCGCATTCCACGAACCGAAGATGAATTCCGCAAATTGGGAATTTCCGCTGACGCCATCATAGCGACGATATACCCAGGTATTCGCCCCATCGTGAAATTGAGGACCTCGATACTGTGGCTCTTGGCGCACGACCCCGTCAGAACCATTCCAATCTGTATGGGGAGGCTTACTCGGCAGCTGTTTGTAGGTGTAGTAGCTGCCGACATAGTCATAGGTGGTGCCTCCTGCTTCGGTGGCGTGCCCCGCCCAATCCCAAGCCATACGCATTTCGCTGGCGGAATCGTCCCAACGCCGGTAAAGGCTATCTTGTAGGATCGGATCGCCGCCGGTATCGGTAAGTCCCGTATCCGATAGCAAATCGAAGGTGACGCCTTCGCGCATGAACGAATGCATCGGTCGGTCGTTGACCGTATCCCAGGCGTTTACCGGGTTGAGCAGGCCCGGGCCTTGGCGCATATTCTTCAGTTCCATTTCGGTGAAGAAAACCGTAACCAGCTTTGCGGCGCCTGCTATGGCTTCGTGATATTGGTAATTGGCGACGCCAAATGAATTTGTCGTTCCGTTAAAAAAGCGCTGACCGAAGGAGATCAAACCAAAACGACCTGCGGTACGGAGATTCGGGAGTACCGTGCGGAGGGCGCGTTTCGCGATCATCATACGGCTCATGGGAGAATCTTCATGACTGCATTTGGGCGCTGAGCCGGCCTGGGTATCGTCCAGGGGCAAGAGGAGACAATAGTCTTCACCGTCGGCGGTCCAGCCCATGCCGAGCGGATCGCAATCTCCACGGTCTTGCAGGTTGCAGTCCAGTAGACAATTGGCCTTGGTTTCGCCACCCTCGCAAAGACCGTCACCGCAAATATCCAAGCCCTTGTCGATACGGTTGCCTGTGCAGTTGGAGCCCGCTTCCAGCCAATCGTTTTCGGGCTCCCAGCGCATCGAGCCCGAGATGTCGAGTACAAAGAGGACATCGGCGCGCATGCGGCTATCTTTGATTCTCTTCAGCGGGTCTATCTTGGCATCGGCCCCAGGGGGCGACATATTGATAATGAGGAAGGCCAAAATCATTCCGAGGCCTAATTGCGTTCGACTCATAATTCCTCCGCTTGACCTGGAGTTGCATCGAACGTGCCACCCTCTCTTTGACACGAAATCAGCGACTTAGCGATTCGGGGCCATCGGCTGTTCAGAAACTCTTTCCGGGGTACGCAAAGTTTTCATATGCCCTGATGTAGGTACTGGGGGTTTTGGCTAGCGAGCGATGGCGGCTTGATAGATGGAAAGCCCGGCGTCTGAACCGTGGCCGACATCCAGATCGAGTTTTTTCCGCCAATCTTGAGGGCGATGGATGGTCAGGCCGCCGAAGCCGCTTTCACATATGAGCCGGTGTCCCGTCTCGGGGTTGGCGATCTGCTCGGGTAGGGGCGTACGGGAAAAGGTGTGAAGGAGTCGGCGGAAGATGTCGATCAGCCGACCCGCCCTTTCGAAATCTTCTTCATGGTGCACGTCCGCCAAGAAGCACCCGCCTCCAAGCTGACCGATCAGCCGCGCGATACGAGAGAAGATTCGCTCTTGCAGACTACGAGGAAGGTAGAGCAACAAACCTTCGGCGATGACCGCCGTCTTTCCCTTTTTGAGATAGGGCAGCAGATGCTGATGGTAATCCTCGCTGGCATCCAAATCCATGGCAGCCAAACGGTAGCGTGACGGCGCCGCAGACCCGATACGCTGCTCTTTTATCTTCACGATGCCGGGCAGGTCCACATCGAGGTAGGGTTTGTCGAAGGCCTCGCTGTACCATAGCCCACGCGGGCTGAGGCCGGCTGCCAATTCGATAACCTGATCGGGGTCAAGATCGAGCAAGATTCGCTCGATCATCCGATGCCGGGCGAGCAGAATATCTTCGAGTACGGGTAGACGTACCAGACGCGGACCTTTCGCCAGAAACGGCGACGTGGTGTGGTAGAGCAGCTTGCCCCGTCGGGTATTGAAGAGGCTCGCTTTGGGAAAGCCGTTGCGGACCCAGATTTGAGCGGTAAAATGGGCTGTATTCGAGACACCTTGCCATTGGGACATTCCGACTTTTAACCGAAATTCGGCATAGCAGGCCAGGAGTGATTTTCTATCCGAGACGCGAAATCCGCTTGAAGGACCTGCGACTCTGCGGATAAGCTCCCACGGGGCAGAATTTTCGCAATCCCCCACTTGGTTCATGGCATCCGATTTTGGCAAATTCAGACTTGTTCAGCGCATTGGCGGGGGACAACTCTCGCAGGTCTTTCAAGTGGGCCGCGCGGATGTAGAAGGCGATACGGGTACAGCTCTCAAGCGCGTGAATCCGGCGCTGATCGCCGAAGAGGATTTCGTTAAACTCGTTGTGCGGGAGGCTGGTATTCTCAGCCGGCTGGATCATCCCAGCCTATGCGGATGCCTCGAAATGGGCATGATCGACGGTTGTGCCTTTCTAACATTGGACCTCGTTGATGGCTGCACGCTGCGAGCGTTGTTGCGCCGCGTGAGCAAATTGGAATTGCCGCTGCCAACATCCGCTGTATTGGCCGTGGCCGCACAGCTGATGCGGGTGTTGGACTATTTGCATCAGCAATGCCAGCGACCGTTGGTGCATCTCGATCTCAGCCCGCAAAACGTGATGATTTCGCGCAGTGGCGAAATCAAATTGATCGACTTTGGCTTGGCGCGATTTTGTGACGGGCGTGATCCGCCCCCGTTGGGTGGTCGCATGGCCGGTACCATCGGCTATATGTCGCCGGAACAAAGTCGGGGAGAAGAAGAGTTAACCCCCGCGGCTGACCAATATGGGTTGGGTATTTTGCTCTGGGAAATGTTGGCTGGCCGGCGCCTCTTTCGAGGCAACACGCCAAAGACCTGGGAGCGGATGCGCAAAGGGAATGTTCCAGACCCGAAGATGAGCATCAGTGATCGGGGCGAAAGCGTCACGCATTTGGTCTATCGGCTATTGTCGCCGCGTCCGGACGATCGCTACGCCCAATGGACAGAGGCCCTAAGCGAATTGGAAGCAGGCACGTCGTCGCTCAGCAGCGGAAAGAAACCCCTGGCAGCCTTGGTCGACCGGCTATTGAGTGATCCCGAATTTGATCGCTTCGATGCGGTCAATCTCAAACCATCAGAACTCGATCCTGAAGATATTCCCACCGGTGAATTGGGCGCCAATAGCGAATCAGGCGAAGACGAATACGAAGAATTTGAGATTTCGGTTGAGCAAGGGGAGGGATCAGCAGCAGCTCAGATTCGTGCCGCTATGCCACGTAGTGGCGAAATTCCCCTTTCACCCTTCCTGGAAGAATAGACCGCCGACCCTCAGATTAGCCGTTTTCTTTGAGGAAGCTCTCCATGAAATCGCAGACGGATTGCACGGCGTTGATCGACACGGCGTTGTAGATCGAAACCCGGATGCCACCAACCGAACGGTGTCCCTTCAGGCCGATCATTCCCTTTTCCTTCGCTTCGGCGATGAATTTCTTTTCCAAAGCTTCAGTTGGAAGCCGAAAGACCACATTCATCAATGACCGACTATCAACGTCCACGGGGCAGCGATAATAGTCTGCGTGCTTTCCGATGGTGCCGTAGAGTAGCTCGCCTTTCGCACGATTCTCTCGCTCGAGTGCGGCGAGGCCACCCTTATTTTTCAGCCAGCGCAGGTTCTTGCCGACCATATAGATCGGAAAGCAGGGGGGGGTGTTGAAAAGCGAGTTCTTTTCCGCCTGGACGCCATAGCTGAACATCGAGGGGACTTTCTCTTTTGCGCTTTCCAAGAAATCCTTGCGAATGATGACGGCACAGACCCCCGAGGGGCCCAGGTTCTTTTGTGCGCCCGCATAGATCATCGAAAACTTATTGGCGTCAAAGGGGCGCCACAGAAAGTCGGACGACATGTCGGCGACCAGAGGGCATTTGACGTCTGGAAAATCATGCCATTGCGTACCGGCGATGGTGTTGTTGGAGGTGAGATGAAGATAGGCGGCGTTCTCGCTAAGACGTAGTTCTTCAGCTTTGGGAATACGAACAAAATTGCCGTCCACTGAAGGGTCGGCTGCGATATTGACATCGCCGAATAGCTTCGCTTCCTTCACTGCCTTTTTCGACCATGTTCCGGTGACGACATAGTCGGCTACCTGGCCTTCTTTGAGGAAGTTCATGGGCAGCATGGCGAATTGTGCACTTGCACCGCCGCCGAAAAAGAGAACTTTGAAATCGTCGTTCAGCCCGAGAAGTTCTTTGAAAAGGTCTTGAGCCTCGTTATGAATATGGTCGTATTCAGGCGAGCGGTGGCTACTTTCCATAATCGACTTGCCTGTTCCGGCATAGTCGAGAAGTTCTTCTTTCGCTTCTTCGAGGATTTCGAGTGGAAGGCAGGCAGGGCCTGCGCTGAAATTGAATACCCGCGACATCTTTTCCTCCTCTATGCGTGCGTTAGCCGTTGCGCTTAAATTCGCCGATAAGTTCTACGACTGTATCACCAATACGAAGTAGGTTTTCTTTCGTAGAGGCACCGATATGCGGCAGCATGATCGTATTCGGTGCCGACAGCAGTGCGTGGTTTTCAGTTGGCGGATCACTCAGCCAAACATCTGAGGCATACGTGCCCACTTTGCCGCTTTTGAGTGCATCGGCCATCGCCTGTTGATCGACACAGCCACCGCGTCCCGTGTTGATAACGAAGACACCCTGCTTTACTTTCTGCAGTGCTTGTTCATTCAACAAGCCTCGTGTCTCGTCCGTCAGGGGGGTGTGAAGTGAGATGAAATCGGATTCTGCCAAGACGCTTTCTAGAGGCTTCAAATCGACGATGTCGGAGGTTTCAAGGAATTTGTCGTAGCCCACGACCCGCATGCCGAATGCTTTGGCGCGTGCAGCTACGGTGCCTCCGATTCGTCCGACACCGATTAGGCCTAACGTCTTACCGTAGAGTTCGCTTCGTTTGAGTTCTTTCTTGAGCCATTTACCTTCGGCCATACCTTGATGGCCGCGTACCAGGTGATTGGGCGCGGCGAGCATCAAGGCCATAGCCAATTCGGCGACAGCGATACTTGAGGCATCGGGTGTGTTGTGTACGGCGACACCTTTTTCTTTGGCGTAGTCGCGGTCGACGTTATCCAAGCCGACACCGCCGCGGATAATCATTTTCAGCGCGGTCGCTTGATCTAGGTATTCGCGTGTACATTTCGTTTTGGAACGGATCAGAACGACTTCCACTTCCGGCAGACGAGATTTGTCGTCGGTGACTTCACCGAATTCCTTTAATCTGTCGGGGAGTGATGGGTCGAAGGCGTCCGAGATTAGGATCAACATTGCACGCTCCTCATTTCTTTCGCTCAGATCTATCATATCGCCGCAAAAAACAGGAGGCCTACTACTCTGGTTCATGTCTATTTCGTCGATCGATGTTGATCCAGATCATGCTTGCAGACCGTCGAGCGCAGCGGGGCAGCGGGCAGACCGCTCGATCGAAAAGAATCCATTGTTTCAGCCGGTTGAACGCGCGGTTTTCCCGTGTCGCTGAGGGAATGATCTACTAGACGTGAATCGGTAGCTCTTCCTGGAGGCAAATCCCCTTGCGGTCAAATCGGGCGCGGTAGGCCAGCGCCTCCACGCCGTGCTGCATGACCGTGCGCAGGGTTTCTCCGTAAAGCGGATCGATATCATCGGCGGGTCGAAATTCTTCGCAATCGACGCGTCCGATGAAAAAGAAGATCACCGCTCGGTGGCCCAACGCGGCCATGGAGGCCAACTCATCCAGATGCTTTTTTCCCCGGGCCGTAACCGCATCGGGGAAAAAAGCCGCTTTGCCCCGTTTCAGCGTCACGTTCTTTATTTCCACGTAGCAAGGTGGTCTTTTCTTTGGCCCCTCGTCGTCTTCCAAGAGCAGATCGATGCGGCTATTCTTGCCATACTTAACCTCGCGGCGATGGCGATCGTAGCCGGCAAATTGCGGAATACGTCCCTGTTCAAAAGCAGCGGTGACCAGGCGGTTAGGAATTTGCGTATTGACCCCCACCCAGCTTCTGCCGACTTTGATCATTTCCCAGGTGTAGCGAAGTTTTCGCTTTGGATTATCCGCCGGTGATAGATAGACGGCGCTACCCGGAGCGGAACAGCCCATCATACTTCCTGTATTGGTGCTGTGGGCGGTGATGATCTGTCCGTCATCCAGTTCAACGTCAGCCAAGAAACGTTTGTAGCGGCGGATGAGCTGGCCTGAGATAAGCGGTTTGGGGTAGCGAAGCGTATAGTCCAAGGCCACGGTCCTCCGTCTATTGCCAGTCTAGGTCAAAGGCGCGGCTTTTTAGTGAAAGCGAACGTTCGAGTGCTTCCTTTGCGGCGCTTCGTAGGTCGGGATCGAGCTCCACAAGATAACTGGTCCCCTTCAGTTGATCGTTTTGCAGGGCCTCTAAAGCGGAGATCAGCGATTCGGGGCGGGTACGCATATGCACGCAGGCACAGACGTTGCGCAGGATATTCATGACATTCAACGTATCGCGATAGGTATCGGTCAGCTCTCTGACGAAATTGCTTTCGGTGGCGATACCCACCGCGGTGCCGGGCTGGTTCTGGGCCAATTCGTCAAGGCGATCGCGTATGAACCGTGTGCTCCCCACGCCCACGCGTTTGGGGCCGAGGCGTTTTACGGCGGCAAAGATATGCTCATTGGGCACTTCGGGATGCAGGATGAGATGGCCCTTTTTGTGGGTCTCGGCGAAATCCAAAAGCACTTTAGGATCGGTCTTAACGTGTACGTTGCATTGGCCGGTCCAGGCGACTAGATCTGAGTTCTTGATCTCTTCTTCACTCAGCGCTCCCCCGCGTCGCGTATGCTGCCAATAGGCGGTCTTTTCAAGTTTGAGTTCTCTAGCGACGTTATCGGCGAGATGCCGGTCGGGCAAAAAGATAGGTTTTTTGCCCTGGTCGAGTACCCACCGCATAGCGTCAATGGCGTTGGAAGATGTGCAGATAATTCCGCCGTAGCGTCCCACCACGGCCTTTACCGCGGCGCCAACATTGGTATAGCAAACGGGGAGAAAGTCGATCTTCAAAGATTGAAGATGGTCGAGCATGTCGTCGACCAAATCCGGCGGCGACGAAGCCTCCAATGAACAGCCGGCGTTCGGGTCGGCGATGATAACCTGTTGATCATCGCGCGCTAAAATCGCCGAAGACCCCGCCATGAAGGGTACGGTGACGCAAAAGAGTGTCTTGCGTTCGCTCTTAAAGCCGCGGCTGGCGAGGGCCTGAGAATCCGACACCACCAATTCTGCGCCGCTATCTTGAAGTACTTTCTTGATCCAAGTCGGTTGATAATAGTGGACCAGAAAGAGAGTATCGCTCTTGACAGCATCGACCGCCTTGGCGATGCGCTGCAGAGTTTGGTCATCGGGGGTAGGATCTAATGGTGCGCAGGTTTCTTCGTCGGCAAAGCGCGCGCTGAGATCCATTTCGCTAGGGTTCATTTCGTCTCCGGTGATTTCCCCTGTCGTGGGGATGGTCGCAAGGATAGTTGCGGGGGTAAGGAAAAGACCACGTCTTCTTCCACCGTGGTCGCTAGCGCAACTTCCGGCGAATGGTCGCGGATCAGTTTGTCGAGTAGTTCTTCGACCAGTTTTTCGGGGGTGGAGGCGCCCGAACTGATGCCCAGGGTTTCGATGCCGTCCAGCCAAACGTTCATTTGATCAGCTGGCAAATCTTCAACCCGATCGATAAGCAGCGCTTTGACCCCGCGGCTTTCCGCAACATCGACGAGGCGCGCGGCATTCGAGGAGTTGGCCGAGCCTACGATCAATACCCCCTGGCATGTTTTAGAGAGGGCCTTCACGCCATTTTGCCGGTTCTGCGTGGCGTAGCAGATATCGTCGGCACCCGGCGTTTCCAGGTTGGGGAAGCGGCGCCGTAACGCTGCCAGGGTTTCCGCCGTTTCGTCGACCGAAAGCGTGGTTTGACAAAGTACCATCAGCTTGTCTGCGACCGGTACTTGGGCGTTGAGGGCATCATCCCCATTCGTGATCAATGTGATGGATTTGGGTGCGTGACCCATCGTACCGACGACTTCATCGTGGCCCCGGTGTCCGATCAACAAAATATGGTAGCCGCGGCCCACGTAGCGGAGGACCTCGGCGTGTACTTTGTTGACCAAGGGGCAGGTGGCATCGATGGCTGTTAGGCCTCTTGCTTCAGCTTCGGCCGGTACCGCCGGTGAGACGCCGTGGGCGGAGAAAATCACCGTTGCGTCGGCTGGGACTTCTTGCAATTCATCGACGAAGATTACGCCGCGTCTTTGGAACGATTCGACGACGTGGCGATTGTGGACGATTTCCTTGCGCACGTAGAGCGGTGCGCCATAGCGTTCAAGGGCCAGGTCCACAATTTTGATCGCCCGATCGACCCCGGCGCAGAAACCCCGAGGCTGGGCGAGGAGTATCTTCCTCAGCATGGCCCCGGCAATGTAGCATAAGTTCTCGGCAGGTAAAGCCGGTCGGGGATTGTAATCAGAGGGGAAAGCGGGTGTAACCGAAATTTGCTGTCGGCTGACCGGCTCAGACTAATTGGTGATGATCTTTTCGAAGGCAAGATTCACGCTGGCAGAGTCGCCACCGAACTTCTGGACGGGGAATGTGCCATAGCCCAAATTGAGCATGGAGCTATCGATCTTGATGTCGGCAGACCCGACCTTGACGTCCACGAGAACATTTTCATCGTAGACGACGAGACTGATTCCATCATTGAGGTCCGAAGCGAATACATTGGATACCAGCGTGTAGTTAGTCCAAGCAGAATGGTCGAAGGTGCTCGAATCGCCATCTGCTTCAATGGTGGTGCTCGTATACGTTTGACCGCCGACGGTTAGTTTTACGTAGAAGTCACAGTCGTCGATGAGGCCACATTCCGCATTCCAAGAACTCACCATCTGCACGCTCGTCAACTTGACGCGATAGAGGGTCGGTTTTTCCGTACAGGTCTGACTTTCACAACTGAAGGTACCGGCGCAAACCGTACAGCTTTGGCCGGCACCGCCGCACATATTGTCCTGGTCGCCGTCCATGCATTGGCCGTTATAACAGCAGCCTTTGCAGCTCGGACCGCAGGTGTTGGCGACCGGCGTCTTTTGGCAGCTATGGCTGGAATTCGTGTCGCAGAAATAGTCATTGCCTAATGCTGAGCAAGAATTACAGGTTTGGGCGCTTCCGCCGCATTGGTTGTTGGATTGGGCGGCGTACTTCACGCACGCGCCGCCATCGGCAGGACAGCAGCCGTCGGAGCAATTGGTTGCATTACAGCCTTGCGCTACAGCTTTGCATTCACCGGCCACACATTGCTCGTCAGTGCCGCATGCTGTGCAGGACTCACCGTCCTTGCCGCAGGCTTGGTCCGTGATGCCGAATTCGCAGCTGGCTCCGTCGAGGCAGCAGCCAGCACTCGGGCAGCCATCACAAGATGCTCCCGCAGAGATCGCTTTGCATTGGCCGGCTTTGCAAATTTCACCGGGGGAGCAAATTTCACAACTGCCTCCTGCACTACCGCAGGCGCCTGCTGATTCGCCACCAAGGCATGCACCGTTTGCCGCCTTGCAGCCGGTCGTACACGGGGTATCGACCGATCCGGCTTGGCACTGACCCGAGGCGCAGGTCTTGCCACTGCCACATGCTTGGCATTGGCCACCGTTGGCACCGCATTGGAAGTTATTGACGATGGATACGCATTGGCCGCTGGAAGTGCAACAACCATCACAGATCGCCTGACACGCACCATTGGCCGCTTCGCAGCGTCCATTGACACATTGCTCGCCACTGTCGCAGGCGCCGCATGCTTGGCCGCTATGGCCACAGGCAGCGGCGCTGGGTCCTGTATTACAGTAGTTACCTTGACAGCAGCCTGAGCAGGTCGCTGCGCTACAAGGGCTTTGTTCAGTGCCGCCGGGTTCGCAGCCGCTCGCAAGCAGCGCGATGACGAAGCACATCGATAGTGCGCGTAGGGTCCGTTCCATTTTGTCTCCTCCAATGCCACTGAGAAGAAATGCAGTTTCCAGGCCAGGCGCAAATAGCCGTTGGAGCGTTGGATCCACCATTTTCATGGGTGATTTCAGGAAGTGAGTACAAGTGTTTGCGGCATGCGAGCTGGGTGTATCGGCAGGATCCCTGGCCGTTATTTTACGGTGATTTCTGTTGTGGTCGTAAAGGCGGCTGAGGGCGGCGGGGACAAAGAAAAGGACGTTGGTCGAAGGCGATTATTTGCCTTTCTTTTTTGCCGGAGGCTTGGAACCAGCGTCTTTTTTCGCATCCTTTTTGGCAGCGGCTGCAGCCGGCTCGGCCGGCTTGGCTGCTGCCGGTTTGGCTGGTGCCGGCTTCTTCGCGGCCTTGGGTTTATCGGGTTGTACCTTGATCGCCTCTTCTATGAAAAGGGCCGTGAGGACACGCGCAAGATCGCGGTTGTCTTTTTTGCGGAAGCCATGGCCCTCATTGTGGGCGAGCATATACCAAACCTTCTTACCCGATTGGCGAACGGCTTTGACAAGTTGCTCGGCTTCGCTCGCGGGCACGCGTGGATCGTTGGCGCCTTGGAGTACGAAGAGCCTGGAGGTGATTTTCTTGGCGTGGGTCAGCGGCGAGATGCTCTTTAGAAATTTAGCCATCTCCTTATCGCTTTCGTCGCCATATTCGGCGCGTCTCAGTTCTCGCCGATAGTCTTTGGTATTCTTGAGGAACGTAACGAAGCTACTGATCCCCACCCAGTCAATTCCAGCGACGATCTTCTTGCCGAAATGCACCAGCGACGCGAGCACCATATATCCACCGTACGAGCCACCGTTTACGATGACGCGTTTGGCATCGAGTTCGGGCTGCTTGTCGACCCATTCTAAAAGTGCGCCGATATCCTTTACCGAATCTTCCCGCTTCTTTCCGTTATCCAAAAGCAGATACGACTTGCCGTAGCCGTCGCTACCGCGAACATTGGGCGCGATGACCGCGACGCCCAGTTCCATCAACAGGTATTGGAAAAAGGAGCTGAAATAGGGGCGGTACTGGGATTCGGGTCCACCGTGAATATGGATCAACACGGGGTGGGGGCCGTCACCCGATGGCTTGAAATAGTAGGCGGATATTTCGCGGGGCTTGTCCTCTACTTGGTCGAACGTAGGATAGCGGATTAGCGTAGGTGCGATCATAAAATCGGTGACCAAGCCACCGACCTCGCTTTGCGTCCATTGTTTGAGCTTGCCCTTCTTGGCGTCGATACTGTAGGCATCGGCGGGGGAGTTCGGTTTAGCCAACGTGAAGCCGAGTTGGGGCTTCTTCTCTTTGGAAAACTTCAGCCCCGTGATGATTCCATCAGGCAGCTTAACCTGCTTCGATTTCTTCTTTTTGGGATTAACGAGGTAGAGTTTGGATGTGCCGTCTTCATTCGTGACGAAAGCGAGGTGTTTGAAATCGGCAGAAATGGCCAGCTCGGTTACATTCCAGGGAATCTTAGGCGTAAGTGCCGTGAGCTTCTTTTTGCCGAGATCGTAATGATAAAGTTGCGCGAATTCTCCATCCTGATCACTGATGAAGAAGACGCCCTTGGCCCCTTTATCCCAAACCGCTTGACCGTAGAAGACCAGTCCATCGGCAGGGGGAACAACGGTTTCCGCCTTTCCCGATTCAAGATCGAGGATATGAAGATTGCTTTTGTTGCGGGAGATATATTCGAGTAGGAGGAGTTTCTTTTCGTCGCTCGAAAAATCTAGCGGAACCCAGTAGCCATTGGTCTCCAACAAAAGTTTGGGTTCAGAGGCGTCATCGGCTTTGAGGTAGACGTCGAAGTCTTTGCCATTGCGTTTGTTGTTGGTGAAGGCGAGCTGGCCATTCTTCGACCAATGGTATGCCGCCGTGCGGGATTCCTTGTCGGTGAGAGCCGTGAGCTTTCCTTCGAGCAGGTCCATGCGGAAGAGTTGGTAGTTTTCCGCACCCCCCTTATCCATCATCACCATCATAGAGGCGCCGTAGGAGTTGGGGATCCAGCTTGCGCCGCGGACCGGTTCGGTAAAGAACGTCATCTGTTGACGGGCGCTGAGCGGCTGAGCGACTTTATGTACTTGCGTTGTGTTGCCGAAGCGGGTCTTGATCAAGATCCCACTGCCTTTTTCACCCCAATCGACGAAGCTAGAACTCCGCACGTTGAGGTAGCGGGCCATCTTGTCTTTCAGTTCGGGCGGCAGCTTTTTCGGTACGCCATCTAGCGTGAGATTGCCCACCCGTTTTGATGGTTTTTTCGCAGACTTAGCTGTCTTGGGACATTTTTTGGGGCCACAGCCTAGGCCGGCCACCGCTACAACCATCGCCAGGGCGATCAAGCGTCGCATTTTCGCTCCTCATATTTCGGGAGCCTAGTTTGCGAAAATTCACGCTTCCGGTCAACGTAGGCCGCCGGGCACCGCCCTAGACGACTGTAGACATATTGAAATATTCAGTTTTTTGGAGTTGTTGCGATGCTTACGGCGCGGAGTCGGCGCTCGACGACCCAATGGCCGTGCATGCCTTCGGGCATATAGAATGATTTGCCGGCCTCAAGTTTAAGGGTTCGGCCGTCGGCAAGTTCGACGCGTGCACAACCGCTTAGGATGCAGGCACTTTGCGCTTCATCGAGCCGCCATTGAAATTCGCCGGGCTCGTATTCCCAGACGCCCAGCGTTGAATCGTTGCTTTGATGGATGGTGCAGCCTTTTGGCGGGGATCCTTCGGGTCGACCGTGATGTCTGTCGACGCTATCTAACTGTAATTCCAGAAGTCGGCGCACCATTGTCATGCGAGTCTCCCTATTTCCCCAACAGGTGCGCGATTATGAATCGCCTCAGCGCTGTGTCAAGCCGTGCGCTATGGAATATTTTAGAAATGCTGTGAAGAAAATTTCCCGAATCCGATAACCGCTGCATTTCTGCTAGTTGTGGATCCACGCAATCGGCACCATTTCCCGATACGGAAGTGACGGATCTACGCCGTTGACAGCCCAGACGATGCGGCGTAGCTATGGGACGGTTACGTGAAGTAACGGGAAGCCGGTGAGAATCCGGCGCGGACCCGCCACTGTAAGCGGTCAAGCCTCTTCAACCCTATGCCACCGGAAGGATTTTCCGGGAAGGCTGAGGAGGATAAAGGCCGTGAGCCAGGAGACCGACTTCGCGACATTTTTTCCACCGTGTCCTCGGGAAAAAGGGATACGGGGCGTCTCCCCGTAATCTGTAATGAGCTTTCCTAGGACGAATGGCCCGCGTGGTTCGGGCAGGGAGGCCTTCGCTCATGTGTCGCAGATCAACGGTCGTATTATTCTTCTCTTTCATTTTCTTGGCGGTAGGCTTGTCAGCCTGTGGTGATTCCGGCCTAACGCCCCCCACCGGTGGAGCGGATGCCTCGGTCGATTCCGGCTCGGCCGACGATGCGGCTCCGATAGACGCTGCCCCAGCCCGTGACGTGGCAGACATCGATGGCAATACCGGCTGCAATACGGCTCTCGGCAAGCTCACCGTATCCGCAGGCTATTGTGTCTTGGCCAAAGTAGAAACCACCGCCAGCGCATTCACCTTTTCCGGCGGAACACTCTGGACGTACGAGCAAAGCGGTGCCGCACATAAAGTGCTCGAATGGAAATTCCCGGCGACGAATGCTCCGCTTGATCCTGCCGAGGATTTCTTTTCCTTCACGCCCACTGGCGCCGATGTGATTTACGCCAACAGTTACCTGGCGCGTTCTCCAAGCGGGTTACTGGCCGTGGGGTACAACAATGACGACTTCACCAGTCCCTCGGGGAAAATTATTGTCGGTGCCAAGGGAAAACCACCCGGCGCTATTGAAAAGGCGAACGGAAATTTTTCAGCGGTGTTTTGGAACGACAGTACGATGCTGGTCAACGCGAGTGGTGGCGTAGGCAAAGCTCAGGACGGGCAGGGTCTTTACGTTCATGATAAGAACAATCCCGAAGATAGCTGGAAGCTCATCAAGGGGTTGGGTGATGCGAGTGGTTTTACCCTGATCAACAACGACGTCCTTTTCGTTGGCGGCTACTTCTACTCAGACAATTCCAGCAAGCTCTTCGCCTTCAGCCGCAAGGCCGTCAAAGCCGCTATCGACGGTCAGAAGGTCTTGGATGCAACGACCGACGGCGTTTTGGTTTATGAAGGCGCCACGCTTGCCGCCACCATACTGGGAAATAACCTCGTATTGGCTCGCGCAAATGAGAGCTTTGCCTTCTCTGATATCGTCTTCTTTCCTTTCACTGTTGGTGCAGGTGACAAAGTAGCGCTCTCGGAAACGATGCAAACCGTCGTCACCGCCAACGACAGCGGCGCAAACGTTACGGCTCTGGGTTCCGATTCAGGCAAGCTAGGCGTTATCTTCGATCTGGCTGGCGGAAAAAAGTATCTAACGTTCTTTGAGAAATTACTCTAGACGAGTCATCTTCTGGTGTCTTGTTGGACCATGCGTCTTTACGCTGCCACCCTTTTGTTGGTGGCCCTTTCTGCGCCCGTTGGTGCGGAAGAGTCGGGCTATGAGGTAGAGGTGCATGCGCCTCGCTGGCGACGTCTGCCAGCCGACGATCCCAGTGGATTCACCTCGGTGGTCAATATCAGCGCACCGTCGCCCGGAGATAGGCTGGAAGACCTTCTCGCCGAAGTTCCTGGATTGAGATTCAAGAGCGAGGGGGCCGATGGCCGAATGAGTCTAACCATGCGGGGCGCAGATGGAGGGCGCACGGTGGTCTACCTGGACGGTATTCGGCTTTCTTCGCCGGGAGGCATGGGCGTTGATCTTTCCCTGATTTCCCCCGAACAACTCGGTGCCGTAGAAGTGCGTCGCTCTGCCGCATCTGCGCGATTTGGCTCCAGTGCACTGGGCGGCGCGCTCGTTCTACGTTCCGCAAAATTGAGTCCGAAGACACGAAACAGTTTGTCTGTCGGGTATGGCTCGTTTAACGCGCTACATCTACAGGCCTCGCGGCACGCAAAATTCCGTAGCCTTCGCTATCTCATCAGCGGGGGCTTTCGCCGGGGCAGTGGCGACTTCGTCTACGTAGACGAAAACGGACAGAATCGTCTACGAGAAAATAACGACTCCCAAAAAGGTGAGCTGCTCGTGAAAGCCGATCTTTTCATCGGTGAGCACTGGCGAATTGATGCCATCAACCATTTCGCGTTGGCCGAACGAGGCGCGCCTGGCATGAGCCAATATCCGAGCGCTACAGCCCGACAATACGATCTAAGGAATCTGACCTCGCTGCGTGCCACGCGCTACGCAAATCTCACGGCGGACGATAGCATCGCGTTTTCCGTTTCCCACCGCTATGAGACATTTCGTTTCGACGAGACCAGTTCGCCGCCCATCCATTCTCATAACCAGAACTATGCCCCCGGGCTGAACGCCGTTTACACGCTACCCATGGGTCGGTTCGGTCGGCTGCAAAGCGGTTTGGATTTGCGCGCGGACCTCTTTCGCGATAGTGCGACGTCCAATCCCTGGCGGCTTTCCGTCGATCTCTGGGCGGCCAGCCAAATCAAATTTGCGGAAGGGGCAATTATTGTCGCACCCGCCTTTCGCCTCGCCACTGCCAGCGATTTTGGCGCTTCCCTGATTCCAAAATTAGGTCTATCCGTTCGGCCCTTTAACGCTTTGAAGAGAGGGAATTGGCTGCGTGGCTTCGAGCTCTTGGCCAATATTGGTCGGGCATTTCGCTATCCGAGTTTCCAGGAGATGTATGTCCGCCTCGATGGATTTGGTGGTAATCCCAACCTCGACCCGGAGGACGCTGTCGTTTTGGATGCGGGATTCAGATTCAGCTATGGTGGTGTCGCCTTCGAGAGCGCCTATTTCCATCGACGAATGAAGAATACAATTCTGTTCGCACCGGTTGGTTTTGTTGTTCGTGCCGATAATTATAGCAAAGCGGTTGTTGAAGGCTTGGAGACGGCTTTGACCGTTGAGCCCGGCTATTGTTTGGCAGTCAACGCGGCCTATACCGTGATGCGGACAGCCTTTGGCGAACCTGAAATGCAACTGCCCGGGCATCCCGGGCATCGCGCCAGCGGACAGCTCAATTGGGCTGCGGCGCGCTGTAAGAAGCCGCTGCTGGGCAAGGAAGCTTGGCCATGGTTGAAGAAGCTTGAAATCTGGTTTTCGTTGACCGGCGAAACCAAAAAAGTGTTGAGCCGTTTCAATACGACAGAAGAAGAGGGGCGGCTGATGGTCTCGGCCGGCGTGCGCTACGGATATCGTTGGCTGAGCTTTTCCCTTGAGGCGAAGAATCTCTTGGATAAAAGAGATGCCTTGGACAGTGTTGGTTTTCCATTGGCGCCGCTACAAATTTGGGGCGGCCTAAGGGCAGATCTCTAAAGGTAATAAGATGGTTAGAAAAATAGATAATCTAGCGATGGGGTCGACGTTGACGGCTCTGACAGTTGTGTTTTTCGCATCGGTTCTTGCCGGGTGCACCGTCAAGCCTGACCCCGTTCAGCCCAACGATACGGTTGGTGATTTCTTTTCACCTCAGGGCATAGTGGCTACGGACGATTGGATCATTGTGGCGAATAGCGGATACCATTTTGAAGGATCGGAACAGGTATTCGCGCCTGGCAGCGTGGTTTTCGTCGACCGGAAGACCCACGAGATTGTTCGCGAGATCAAAACAACCCAACTCAATACTCAATTTCTGAGGGTTGAGAAGGAAAAGCTATACATCGTCAACGGGGGATCTACCGATTTTGATGACGAAGGTCTCGCAACCGTCACAAGTGATGGCGGTATCGATATCGTCGATCTGAGTAAAGGGCTGCCTACCGGCATTGAGGGTAATATCGTTCTTCCGCGCAATGCTGACGACGCCCGAATCGGGGCCTATAAGTCGATGGTGATCAATGCGGCAGGAACTATCGCCTATCTGGGGAGCGGTACGCGGGGCGATGTGTTCAAGGTCGACCTAAAAAACAAAAAGGCGCTTCGTGGGGCCGATGATCCCATTGCCGTCTTCAAAACGGCCGCGGGCGAAAATGGCCTGACGGTTGTTCGTCCTTGGAAGGACGGTGTGGCGATCGTCAACTACAATAGTGATGAACTATGCCTCAGCGATGACTGGGATGGCGACCTGAAAGAGCGGCGCTGTTCGACCGTGGGCGTGAATGGGGAATTGGTGGAGGGTCCCATCGACATCGTCCAGGGTGAAGGAGCAGAGGCCTTTGTGCTGATGACCATTGCGAATGGTCTCTACCGAGTTGATACGTCCAAGACGCCCTTTGAAATCGACTATCAGCACGCCAAGACGGGTTTGGCCAACAACCAACTACAGAAGCGGGGTGACTACCTCTACATCATCAATTCCATGGATAACAACCTGCAACGAATCAACCAGAAGACCCGCGCAAGCGTAAAACCCTTCGCTATCTTGCCCGTGAAGTCGAACCCCTTCGAGATGGTGACGACGGTGGACGATGGCGTATCTTTGGCCTGGATTACGCTCTTTAGCGCTCACCAGCTAGCGGTTGTTGATTTGGCCACCGGCGCCACCGTGGCGCTATTGGGCAAACCCGCGGGCGCGGGCGACGCGACCGATGGGGGCAGTGATGATGCCGGTATCTCAGTTGACGCGGGCGATGCGGCTATTGCACCGCTCTTCTGCGACAATGGTGCGGCGGAGGTTATCGGTATTGAGGAGATCGTAGAGGCCAACTACGGTGAAGGCGCGGGCAACGGCCAAAGCGAAATGCCGGCGACGATAAAGGGGCCACCGAGCACCGGAAACGGAACGCTGTCTTTGGGCGTGTCGGGGGAGTTGGTGGTTGGTTTTGGGGCGTATGACATCGTTGATGGGCCGGGGCCTGACTTCATCGTATTTGAAAACCCCTTCATGCTAGGGGGGGACTATAAATCGTATGCGGAGCCGGCGATTGTTGCCCTAAGTGAGAAGGGTGCGGCGAAATCGGACTTTGTCGAATTCCCTTGCGATATGAGCGTAACCACGGGCAACGGTGAAACCATGAGCTGGGCGTATCCCGGCTGTGCGGGAATCAGGCCCGTAAACGCCAACTTCGGCCAAAACTGCATTCTGTCGACGGATCTTGAGGCGGCAGGGGGCGATGCCTTCGACCTTGCCGACCTAGGCCTATCGCGCGCTCGCTACCTTCTTCTTCGTGATGCGGGGGTTTCGAAGATGGGCGACGAGAGTAAAGGTTTCGATTTGGATGCGGTGGTTCTGATCAATTTCGAAAAAACGCGCTAAGCTCGCGTGTCATGAACGCGCGCAGTCCATTTATCGGAAATCTTGTTGTCGTAGGAATTCTCTTCCTCTGTCTAGAGGCGACGGCTGCGCCCCGCCTGATCGGCCTCTCCGTGGGGCCCGCAACAAATCTGATCCCGGCCGATGAGATGGGGATTAGCCTCGGTTTCTCCGCCGCATTTGAAAGCGAAGATCAAGGCGGTGGAAGATATTGGGGAATGCGCGGCACGTTGGTAGGTGTGCTCACACCTTCGAGCAAAGCATTGATGCCTACGCTAAGCGGCTTGATCGGTTGGCGTAAGGGCAGCTTGGAACTTTATGCCTCGGGCGGGGTACAGCTCTTCGGTGTTGCCAATCGCGATCAATATACGGTCTTCGCGACTTTCGGCGTGTTGGCGGGCGCTGGAATGGCGGTAAAGGTCACACCAAATTTCAAGCTGACGATCAGTGGCCAAGCGATCTATCTGCCTCGCTTCTCCGCAGCGCAACTATCCACGCCGGACGTGGGTGAACAGCCCGAGTTCTTCTTTCTCGGCAGCTTCGTCGGATTTGAATATTCGATCAATATTCGCGGCAATGACGACTTCTAGCCAGCAGCTACACCGGCTATTGGGCGACCACTGCACGACATTGTTTTTCCAGCCGCTTCAGCCGGTCGGCTTTGGGGGAAAGCAGTTGGGCGCTCTTCAAATGAAAGCGCGCGAGTGGTGTGTATAGGCGGTGGCATGCATAGTGGGTCCACAAAAAATGCCACCAGCCCAAGGCGCGTCGGGTTTCCCATTCAAGGGGGAGCCCAATCGCTGCGTAAAGCTCGGCTACCGCTTGACGATGCTTTTGGACGCGTTTTTGGGTCAGTTTTTCCCGGTACGCCATCAACAGGCCCGATGGCCGTAGTCGATGCATCGTTTTCTTGGGAATATTCAGGTCGTATTCGATGAGTATTTCTCGCTCTTTCCGCAGCACGTCGAGGTCGTTTCGTTTGAGTCGGCCCTTGCCGGCCCAGCGGGTGGCGAGCGGATAAAGGGCGGGCATTCGTGTGTTGAGGTCCTCTACGTAGCCCGGTTGTTTGAGAAAATTTCGGTGCACCACATCGATATCAGGCCGTAGATCGGCTGTGGTCTTTAGCGCCCAATAGTTGAAAATTGTTCCGTAGTAGGACGTAAAGATTAGCGCCTTTTCGCTTTGGTCGAGCATGAGGCGGATGGTTTCCTCAGCAGCCCAATGCCCCCTCAGATCGCTTCGTATCAATTGCGTGGAACCCTGGTAGATGACGAGGCCAACGGCAACCGCGGCTAGAGCATAGCCGACTGCGCGCATTCGTTTGAGTAGGATGCCGGTTGCGAGATGAATGAAGGCCCCGATGGGAGGACAAAGGGTGGCCACGGCAACAGATAGATAGCCGTGAGCGTCTGGGTTGAAAGGGTCAAACCCAATTAGAAATGGTCCGGTGAGATTGAAGAGTATGACCCCGCTAAAAAGGGCGGCGTGGCGTTGCGATCGCCGGCGGCGCCACAATAAATAGAGCCCCGCGAGTCCGAGCATGGACGCGATGGGTCCGACCCCGCCCATGACCGCGAAGAGCGCCCCAAAACTACGCTGCCCGAGAGATTTTTCGGAAGCATTCGATACAGCCTTCTGAAATGCTTTCGCTGAAACAACCCAAGCCAGCCGTGAGGCTGTGGACGGCGAACCCCAGTTTGCGACCGGGGTTTGGCGAGCCCGCAGCGGCAAATAGCTCAGTGTTGCCAGGCCCAGGAGGCCGAAGAGAATGACGCCGAGAACTTTATGTTTGGAACCCTTTTCGCGTTTGCGCCACAGGATAAAAAGGAGCCCGGCGGGTAGCGCCAGAAATACGAGAAAATGGTGATTGCAAAGAGCGAGGCCGATGATGAAGGCGGCCCCAAAAAGGTAGCGGCGGTCCTGTCGCCGATCCCAGCGCAAAAGAAAGAGGATGGCCGCCAGAAGAAGGAGAAGATTGAGCGCGTAAACCTCTGTGCGCACGGCCTGGAAACTCAGACTATAGGAAAAGCCGGCGATCAGCGCGGCAGAGATGGGCGCGAGATAGTCCAACCAACGCGGGGCGGGGGAATCGTTCTGAGGGTTCAGGATCGCGATGAGTTCGCGGCTCAACAGGTAGACCAAGGAGGTGGCCATGGCGGTTTGCGCGGCCGAGGCCAAGGTGATTCGAAAGGCAATGGTACCCAATGGGAGATAGCAGAAGATTCGAGCGACGAGAGACGGCAACGCATGTCCGGGAGGGTGTGCCACGCCCAGACCCCAGCTTGCGGCGACCAATTCGCTGGAATCGAGCCAATAAAAGGTGGGCCCCGCAAGAACCAGGTAACAAATAAAACTGAATGCACCGACCAGAAAGGCTGCCATAAGTGTCGGCCATTATAGCAGAGAGGCCACCCGTTCCGCCTTATTGTGAGGGGCTGCGCGGTACAGAAACGCACGCTTTATCTTGATCTCTCAATACTTCTCCCTATATTGGGGGGGATATGCAAGATGACAGCAAGCCAAAGACCGATTCGAATCCTGAGGATTTGGGTTTCAAAGTTCATGACCGCCGTTTCTGGAATAGCTCGGAAGAAGCCCCGGACGGCAAACGTCGGGCGACCAAGCCCAGCTATGTCGTGATGCTAGAGGAGCGGCTGGCAGAAAAGGACCGCAAGCTCCAGGCTGCGGTACAGGAACACCGGCAGGAAATGGAGCGGGAAATCGCGGAATCAAAGCAGCGAATCGAACGCGATGCCAAGCAACAAATCCGCAAGAAGCAAGGTGAGGTTGTGTTGCCTATGCTGGAGGTGCTCAACACGCTGGAGCGTTCCATCCAAGTCGCGCAGGCGAATCCGGATCCGGAGACGATGCTTCAAGGCGTGCGCAATGTTCACCAACTCATGGTGCAGAAGCTGCAAGAGATTGGGCTTGAGCGAATTGCGACGGTAGGGGCGGCTTTCGATCCTGCGGTTCACGAAGCGATGGCGATCACGCCGGTGAATAGCCCGATTGAGAATAATACCATTCTGCAGGAGTTCTCCCCCGGTTTTAAATTCGGAGACCGCGTGGTGGTTCCCGCTCGGGTGCAGGTGGGAAAATATAGCGCCAGCTGATGCTTCGCCTTTTCTTCACGATGCTTCTCCTTCTTCCGATGTCAGCTTTCGCTGCCAAGGACGACATGGCTGAACGCGTGGGTCGGACTTTCTTTGAAGCGATACTGAGCGGCAAGGTCGAAATCGCTATGCGCCTTTCTGCCGCCAAAGTGAATCTCGACGGGCACTATTTCGAAAAGCTCGAGCAAATCGAAATTCAGTTTAGGCGTATGAGCGAGCGTGCAGCGGCCTTGGGTTTGCGTCTAAAGAGTGTGCGAACCTTGGATCGCAGGCAGATGTTCAAAAGGTACGGTCCGGGACCCAAGCGGATTCGACCCGAGACGAAGTTGAAGGCGCAATTTGTTTTGGCGCGTTTCAATCGAAAAGGTGCGGTAGCTATCTTGGAAAAGCAGGGTCTCTTTTGGCGGGTGGTTGCGGTAACGGACTAATAAGGGCCGAACCCATATTCTCCACCTATCTGCCGAGCGTGGTCTTCGCGGCCAGGTTCTTCATCAACTGGGCGATATTGTTATGCAGGTCTTCTTGCGTCTTTAGGCCGGATTCGGTGAACATATTCATCATCCCGAAGGTACCCCCCATTGCCGTGCGCATGGCCTTTTGCATGGGGTCGTTGAAGACGACGGCACCACTGGTGACACTAACGTCGACGTAGGGGATATCGAGGAGGAGTTGGCGAAGACTCGTATCAGCGAGGATGCTCTGTACTTGCCGGCTGTCGGTTCCGTAGAAACGAAAGCGCTTGTCCAATTCTGGATCTCCGCTGGGAAATTGTTGGTCATAGGCCGGCGTCCATTCGGTTCGGCGGCTTGTCAACATATCGACCGCAACACGCTTGGTTGCATCAGCAACGGATTTTTCGGCGATGTGAATGCCGGCAACGATCTGGCCGGAGACAGGCATCGACCAACTATTGGATAGCTCCGTGCCCGTACCGCCATGGGTGGTAGCAGAGCGATAGTGGATTTCAGCGCCGGGCATTTGGCGAATCATATGGGTCTCGACGGCTTGGCCTTTTCGGACCTGTTCGTTCATTTGCGCTTCGTTTGTTTCAACGACGCTACGATAGCCCAGACGCGTATAAAGGTCGGCGATCTTATTTTGTGCTTGAGCGGCACCGCCGGCTCCGAAGATGGATACGCCTCCCTTTTTCATACGGCCGTACATCAGGAAATAGAACGCAGCGACACCACCCAGAACGACGACGGCGAATATAGTGCTGATTACAGATGACATGCTCGATCCCCCTTGTTGGCTGTCTTGGATTGGATTTGGGCGACGGTCGAGGTATCTCTTCGACGTCAGCCCCCCTTGGTGGTTGGAGGTAAAGCATTGATCGTGCCAACGACCGCTCGATGCTAAACCCCGAAAATGAGACGAGAGTAGGTAGGGGGCAAATGTTGGGGGCGGCGTGTCGTGACGACGTACCGTCGTCATAGCAGTTCAATTTCGACGGGTTTTGTCATGGGGCCCAGGGACTATCCCGGGGCATCTTCATGATCGTTATGGGTCTTGAGACCATTTATTTCAAACGTTCTCATCGATTTCGAATGATCCGCCTGATCAGAAAAGTCTTACATTCCAACCAGATCGGATTGGAATAGGTATTGCTTTGGGGGGTTCGATGGTTCGCTGGAAAATATCGTTACTTTTCTTCTGTTGGGTTGTTTTGGAGGTCGGTGGGGCGGCGCGCGCGGCACCCGTTCAGCCTTCGCGGCCCCTGCATTCCAGCAGCCGAGATTTTCGCAAACTAACGAAACGTTATGCTAGGGCGGCTGCGAAGCCGTTGCAGCATTTCGAACCGTTGAGAGACGGTCAGAAAGCATTTGCTCGGCGGCTACGACTGATCGATAACGCTCAACAGAGTCTCGTCGGCACGCTTTATGGAATCGACCTGGACCGCTATGGATTTACCTTTCTTGACCGACTGATCGTGGCTGCCGAGCGGGGTGTTCAGGTTGTTGTTTCGGTCGATCGTGTCGCGCAAACATTCTTGAGTCGCCGCGTTGGCAAGAAAAAGCGCCGGGAATTTGGACGAAAGGTTGCTCGGCTAGAAAAGGCGGGTGGTTTTGTCGCCTGGAACGGTGGTCTGCAAGCGTTGTTCAAGCGCCCAGGTTCCGGACAGCATTACAAGGCTTTCGTTGCGGATGGAAAGCGCGCGTTGCTCGAAGGACGCAACGTGGGTCATGAATACTACGAACGTTGGACCGATTTTGGTGCCTACTTTGAAGGTCCGATCGTCGCCGATATCGCCGCTGAAGCGTGGCGATTACTCAAGCGGGCGCAGCCTTATCGAAGCCATGGTCTTCGCTCTCGCAAGGCACTACGTGAACGCTATGATGGGGTGCTCGCCGCTGCCGAGGATCAAGCGGACGGTGGGTGGGATCTTTCCGGTGAAAAGCTTGCGCCAATGAAGACTGATGGGAAAGGCCAAAGCAAAAGAAGGGATGTTGCGTTTTTCGCTTGGGACCCCGTGGGCGACGAGCGGACGTTCTTTCCGCGTGGCGACAACAGAGTTACGGACGCGCTGACGAGTCTCGTCAATAAGGCCCGGCGAGAGATCGTGATTTCGAGCAATTTTGTTCATCCCGCCAGCCGATTGCGCAATGCGTTGATTGCCGCGGCTCGGCGGAACGTAAAAGTGAAGCTCATCACCACGGGGGAGCAAGCGGCTGAGATTTCGGTTCTGCCTTATCTTGTCGCTTCGGCGCACTATGGCGAGTTGGTGGCTGCAGGTTGCGAAATCTATGAAACCAAACGAATGGACCATGCGAAGCTATATTCGTTCGACGGCGCAATCGCCGGCTATGGCAGTTATAATGCATCGAAGATGTCCGATTCGTTTCTCGCCGATGGTCTGATTCTGAGTACCCATGCCGATGTCATCAAGGCCGTCGGCCTAGCACAAGCGGAGACCATCAAGGAACGAAGTACGCTATTCGATCCCCTGCTGGTAAACGATGGCCTGATGCGCCAGGCAGCCAAATGGCTTTTCCGCAGGCTCATTCCCTAAGCTCATTCCTTCGTTGGCGCAGCTGTGGCTGGCGCAGTCACAGCGAATAGAATAGACTTCCACTGTTAAGGTGGAGGACCGGAATGAGACGGCGAAGGGCGTCGAGCGGCTATGTGTTTTGCCGCCAATGTCGCACAGAAAAGACGCTTGACGCGAAGACCTGCGATATTTGTGGCACGTCGCTGATCTGGCAGCCCGCGCAAGCACGTCGATCCGATTCTTCAGTAGGGCAAGATCCCTTCGTAGGCGAGATCTTCTCGGGCCTTTACCGCATTGAAGAGTTGATCAGCCGCGACCCCAACGCATCGCTCTATCGCGCGATGGATATTCATGGTGGTAAGGTCGTCGCCCTCAAACTCCTTGCCCCCATATTGAGCAACGACAGTGTTTTGATGAACCGGCTCCGGCTGGAAGTTCAAAGACAATTACACCTGGACCATCCCCATATAGCCAAGGTGAAGGGTGTCGTCCCCGAAGGGGATTACCGTGCGATCGTTTCACAATTCATTTCCGGAATCAGTCTAGACCAATTGCTCTATGACTTGAGCCGTCCGCTGGATATCTCTGCCATCAAATCACTCCTACTCCCCGTCCTTGAAGCAGTTGTCTACGCGCACCAATACAAAGTCCAGCATTTGGGAATCAAGCCGTCCAATATCGTCATCGAGTCGGTGGGCAATACCTCCCATCCCTATCTGACGGATTTTGGTATTTCTTCCTTCATGGCGGAAGGTGGAGCTCGGACGTCACCGGGAATCGTTCCCGGCACGTTGATGTATCTATCTCCTGAACAATGCAAAGCGTTGAAGTCCATCGACTATCGCGCCGACATTTACGCGCTAGGGGTTATTCTCTATCAAATGGCGACGGGGGTTGTGCCTTTCAGGGCAGAGAGCGCATTTGAAATTATGCTCGCTCATGTCAAGGAGGCCCCCAAGCCGCCAAAGGAACTCAACGACGCGGTAAGCGATACTCTGCAGGAAATCATTCTCAAAGCCTTGGCCAAAGATCCTCAAGACCGTTTTGTTTCGGTTTCCGAACTGCACGAGGCCATAAAAGCTCTGGAAGTGGACAGCCAACCCGATGCCAACGTTGACAATGCCGAAAGCGTAGTGCCCACTGCTCCGCCATCGGTACCGGCGAAGGAAAAGCTCTCGGCGGCTGTAACGCTATCTCGTACGCGACGGTTTCAGCGTCCTGCTTCGACGATTCCGCCCCAGGCGAAACGCGGATTTCGGCCGTCCCAGTCCACAGACCAATTCACGCGTTTGCGTTTGCGTCTGGCCGTTCCAACGGATTGGTACGATGTCTTCGATGCAAATGTGGCCGGGGGAGGGCTCTTCGTCGCCACGTCAGATCCGCCCGAAGTCGGTGCCTCGGTATTTCTTGAGATCGTTTTCGCTGCAGGACCGCGGGTATTCCTCCGTGGTGTTGTGACGTGGCGTCGCCTACAAAGCGGCGATTCGCGCGCCAAGAAAGGCGTAGGCATACAAGCGCATCCCAACGAGCGCAACAAGTTGGCCTATCTCAACAATTGGGTCAAAGGTGGGGTAGGAGAGCAGCGTGGCCTTCGCCGTCTACCGGTAAAACTGCGTGTGACCTACAAAGCACCCACTGGCCACCGGGTGAATTTCACCCGGGATTTGAACGAAGAGGGTCTATTTATTTATTGTCAGGAACTCCTTCCCTTGGGGACGTCGGTGGAGATCTTTCTTACCGCCCAAGCCGACGACGACTCGCCCTTGAGCCTATCGGGGCGGGTGACCCGCTTGGTGGAAGACCGTGAACAGCGGGGAATGGGAATTCAGCTGAGGTTCCCCATCGAAGCTTGGCAGCGGCGCTATGGTGATTTCGTTTCTGATTTGGAGGGCCGCTACCTTCGCGGTGAACTCCCTGACGATATCATTTCCTAGAGCACTAATGCCGCGTGCCGAACGCGGTTCTAGGCGTGTTCCAACCGCTGCTGTGCGAGTTCTCGCCAAGGGCGAGCATCGCTGCAGTCCGGAGCGAGATCGAGAAAATGTCGCCAATGACTACGCGCCTGAACGAGTGAACCTACCCGTTCTAGGGCGAACGCTAGGTTAAAATGTGCGTCCGCAAAATCTGGGACACTCTGTAAAGCGCGACGGTATTCGGCAATTGCCAAATCAACCTCATCCGTCTCCTCATAGATGTTGGCGAGGTTGTAGCGAGCCTCAACTTGGTTGGGGTCGAGGGCCAGAGCGGTTTCATAGCAACGTTGGGCTGCCGCTGGATTCTCGGAGCGGTAGTAGAGATTGCCTAGGTTCGTATGGGCCGCCGCAAGATGCGGATCTCGCTTTATCGCTTCTTCGTACGCGTCGATGGCTTCGCTGCTCAGCGCTTCTTCGTCGTACGTGCAACCCTTCAAAAACCACTCATACGCACCGGTGGTTTCGCTGTCGGCAGACGTTTTAGGTGTCTCCGAAACGGGCGTTGAACTCGGTTCCTGCTCTGTTGAGCCCGGGCTTGACGGTACCAATTGAAGAATTTCTGCAGCGGCACGACCAATTTCACCGATTTCAAAATTGAGTAAGGTCTGGCCGGACACGGGACTGTAGGCGCTGTCTTTATTGGTTACGACGATATTTTCGCCATCGTATCCAATACAGAGTTTCGAGACCGGATGACTTTCCTCCGGCAGACTCTTTCGCAACGCCATCAAATTCTTCCGCACACGTTGCAGAGGAATTCCAGCTTCAAGAAGATCCCGTGCAGCACGAATCTCAATCAAGTCTGAAAAAGCATAAACGCGTTTTCCTCTGTGGCGAGCAGACGGGCTGATGAACCCGGTTTGGTCCCAGTAGCGCAGTCTATTTTCCTTTAGACCAAAGATGCGTGTGACATCTCGAATAGAGAAGAGGGTGCTTTCCATGACTTATCCGATCTGAGATGCCGCCGGTGTTGTGGTTTCGACAGCGGCGCTGACGCTACCCTCGACGTCCATATCGACAAAGATCCAATGGCCTTCGGAACGTACCCGAATATCGATCTCTATCGTTTCGAACTCTCGTTGGGCGACACGTCTGGCCTCGCGCTTGGCGAGGGCTTTCAAAAGGCCGAGGCTATCGGCTTCTTCGGTGAGTTGTTCGGTGAGTCTGTTTGCGGTGAGGACATCGCAGGTATCACTGATCAATAGATCGAGTTGCTCTAGATCTATGGTGACCATGGTGCTGCCGAAATATTGCGCGTCGTCCGCAACTTGCCCTTCAGTAATCTTTTTGGCTTTGGCGAGTATCAGTTCGACTCCAGCAACGCTTAGCCTTTCAATGACCTGACGGCTGATGAGACGGATGGTCGACACGCTGGCCATGGGCCGTTTTCTTAGTTCTGTATTCTTCATTGCGTAGAGGAAATATTATCACTGAGACTTAGGCGATCTCAATTTTCAGGAGTGATCTTTTCTTCGACGTCTGCGTTTTTTTCGTCGTCGGCCTTCAGCTCGATATCGACCTGTTCTTTCCTCTGTCTTTGTCGTTGGCGATCGAGGAAAAACTTGACCACCAAGAAGAACGTGATCAAAAGCAGCA